>ENA-OROU01000045-OROU01000045.1-human-gut-metagenome-genome-assembly--contig:-NODE-45-length-149121-cov-13.761247_pt1 | contig 149121 bp, 163 predicted proteins | sample MGYA00242131_ERZ509054 | MGnify/ENA primary metagenome ERZ509054 (study PRJEB26280, sample SAMEA2338749) | human gut metagenome | biome: human gut; feature: human-associated habitat; material... | reverse complement strand
TTCTCATACAAGTTGCATTTACTTTACAGAATTGCATTTAACTTTTCACTTGACGAGCCAATTAGGCTTGCTTCATATTAGAATTGTACTTTTTGGAATAAAAAAGCATGAACTTGATCTTCATCAATCTCTTGGTGCCAGAAGTCATTTATAGCTTTAAATGTTGCTTCTTGCTTTGGAGTTAATTCTACTGTTATTTCTTGAAATAAAAAGTTTTTTATTTTAGTCCATGTGCTAATCTTTGTTGGTACTGCTGTATCAAATTGATTTGGTATAACATTGTCATTATTTATTGGATTTACTGGTCCTTCCATCTTTCTTCCTCCTTTGTAAACAATATATTTCGAATATCTATAATATTTATACTATAAAAAACAATTTTTATCAAGTCTTTTTTGAATTTTTTTGGTTTTTATTTGATATTTTTCATTTTTCTAGTTCTATTTTTTTATTATTCTATTTTTAGATATAGACATGTACAAACTTTTTATTATATTTCCATTTGCTTTCCTAGAAAATTTGCAGCAGATTGAGCAACTTTTTGTTCCACTTCTGACATTTTCGTTTTATCATCTTTTGACAATAGTATTACACTTCCAATTGCATCACCATCAGATATTATTGGGTATATTACCTGGGCTTTATATATTTTGTCATTTTTTTCATTTTGAGTAATTGGTACAGCCATATCATTATTTTCTTTGCTTACATATTTTACTTTATTATCTAATATTTTTTCTAGCTCTTGACTTATTCCTTGTTCTAGCCATTCTTTTTTTGATGCTCCAGATACTGCAATTACTGTGTCTTTATCAGTTATATAAGCAATATGCCCCGTAGTCTTTGTTAATGTTTCAGCATACTCAGCAGCAAATTCCGAAAGTTCTCCTATTGGCGAATATTTTTTTAATATTACTTCTCCTTCTTTATCAGTAAATATTTCAAGTGGATCTCCCTCTTTTATTCGTAATGTTCTTCTTATTTCTTTTGGAATTACTACTCTGCCTAAATCATCTATTCTTCTTACAACTCCTGTTGCCTTCATATTTTTCCTCCTCTTTTATAATTGTTTTATATTGTTTATTATTACAAAAAAGGGGAAAAATATTCATTTTTATCACATTCAATTTTGATTGTTTTTTAATATTTTATCTAATTCTTTGGCAAATTCTTCTATCATAACATTTTTTATTGTAGGTCTCTTTCCATCTATGTAGTCACACATTATTTGTTTTAATTTTGCTATATTTTCCATTTCTGGTCTAATTTCTTCTTTATGATGTTTTGCTCTTTCTGCTAACATTTCTCTTATTGAAACTATATCCTCGTTACTTGCACAAGAAATCCTTTGAAATATTTGGAACGGATCATAATACTTAAATATTGGAATATTATTACATTCTTTTGCAAACTTATCATAGAATAATTCCATTTTCATAGGAATACACTTAAATAATTCATCTGCTTTTTCTCTGTACATTTTGTCTTTTAATTGAGCATTTATTTCATAAAATCTTTGTATTATATTGTTCATTTCTGGTCCAGCATCTTCTGTTGCAATCTGAGATAACTCTTCTTCTGCATCTTCGCAATATTCAGAAGTTACTGATGCAATGTTCATTCCATTTATAAATACACTTTCTATTGTTTGTATATCGTAATCTATCAGATTTTTTTCAATGAAATAACTAAAATATGCAAATATTTTAACTATTTCTATTGGCTTTATTTTACCGTTTTTTACATCGTCAATTATTTGTTCTATTACAGTTGGAAATTGATCATCTGATATTTTCCAATATTCTTCAGTCAATAGCCTCTTATAGCCAGGCAACTGGTCTGTGTCTATAGTATTTCTTATTACTTCCATGTTATCCTTGAATACTTTCATATCAAATATTCTAGTACGTACATATATTTCAATAAATTTAAAGAATCTATATTCAACTTTAAAATTATAATAATATGTATTATCAAATTCCTTAATATAGAATTGTCTATTGTCCATAAATACTCTAGAAGAAACTAATATAGCTCTATATTCTTCGTTGTTTTCTATGTTTTTAAACTTGTCTTTTGTAACTTTACCAGCTTTTATTTCAAATGAAATTGCAATTGTAAATATTAACATTGTTTGCATTATTCTATTATTAGTATTTGAATAGTCTCTACTTACCATGTCAAATATCTTTTTAAAATCGTTTAAAGCATGTTTTAAAATTCTTAAATTTCGAGTTCCACTCTTGTTAAATGTTGATGTTATCAAATTTGAATTTTGCCTTAAAAATCTAATCAATTCTGGATATCTTTCGTATCTCATTAATAGTCCATTTATTATATATGTAAACTCTGGAGCATATTCAAAAGTTTCCCCAATTAATTTTTCTTTTATTCTTTCATAATCATTTGCTTTATCAAATACATATTCAATTGTATCTTGAATACGCTGAACCATTGGTTCATCTGTTTTTACATTTAATTTGTTTTCTTTATCCAACAAATATGTAGCAATAAATGTCTTCATTTCCAAATTGCTACTCTTTAGCTTTGTAGACAATTCTTTTTCATTACATATTATTATTGTCTTTATATGGTCATGCTCAACAAAGTTATTAATATAACCTAATATATCAATAACATCAACATTTGCTCTTTCAAGGTCATCAAAACATAATACTTTATCTTCTGTAGAGAAAAATTCCTCATAATTAATCTTATCACCATTTTGTGTTACACCAAAGAAGTTCGCCATATCCAAACCAGTCTTAGCATATTCTGGAATGACTTTTTCGCCTTTTGAACCCATATACTTTTTTAAGTTTTTATCCATTAATTGAGTAGTTTCGATAAAGATTTTTTTACTTATTTCTTCTAGATTTGATATTCCATATAAAGACATGTATATTGTTGTGTATTTCTTACCATTTATTTGCATTGCTTCAATTTTGTTTCTTATTTTATGGTTCCAGAAATAAGTTTTACCACTTCCCCATTCACCATTTATCATAATTGCATAATCTGTATAATCTGCTCTTATATAGTCTAGTATGCTTTCTACTAAATCGTCCATTATCTCTCTCCCTTCAATTTTTAGTTTATTTATTATTTAATCTTTTGCTATTGTTAATATTCCAACTTTACTCGGATTTGCTTCTCTTATTGCTTTTGCACATTCATTTGCAGTTGCTCCTGTAGTATATATGTCATCAAATATAAGCACATTTTTGTTGTAAATTATATCTTGTTTATTTTCCTTTATTTTATACATATCGATGGCATTTTTTAATCTTTCTTCTTTATTTAATGTACTTTGTGCTATAGTATTTTTCTTTTTTATCAGAATATCCTCATATTCCAATTCATTTATATTCTTACAAAATTCTTTTGCAATTAATGCACTTTGATTATAGCCTCTTTCTTTCCTTCTTTTATTATGAATTGGAACTGGAATTATTATATCATAAGTTTTTAATATTTCACATATTTTTTTATTTTTTAAAAAAACTTGTGATATAGTCTTGTAGTAATATGCTTTATCATCAAATTTGTATTCTAATATTTCCCTTCTAATATCTGTATATTTAAACATATAAATGTGTTCTGCATATGTTTTATTTTTATGTTTTTGAATATGTACATTTGTTAATTTTTCAAACTTTTTATTGCACTTTTCACAGAGAAAATTTTCATCTATTTTTCCACAAAATGCACACACTGGCGGATATATTAAATTTATAATTTGCTGTAATATACTTGGTTCCTCCTCTTAAATTGTTACAGTTTTCAAACTTATTCTCCTATCTTTTCAAGCTTGTAAGTTAATCCTGTATTTCTTTGTCTTGTTGTGTTATTTTGTATCATATAGCTTACAACACTTTGAGAACCGATTACTATTAATAATTTTTTTGCTCTTGTCATTGCAGTATATATTAAATTTCTAGTTAGCAACATTGGTGCACTCTGACTTGCAACTAATATTACTACATCAAATTCACTACCTTGTGATTTATGTACAGTTATAGCATAAGCATGCTCTAATTGGTCCAAATCGGTATTATCATATGTCGCAATTTTTCCATCATCGAATTTTACTCTTACTGTTTTTTCTTCTTTGTTTATTCTATCTATTATACCAAGTTCTCCATTGAAAATTCCGTTGCCTAATTCTTTTCTAAATGTTCTATCATTGTCTTTTTCCCATAACAAATTGTAATTATTTTTTGTTTGCATGACTCTATCTTGCTCTCTAAATTTTATCTCTCCAAATTCTTTTTCATCCTTATCAACTTCTTCTGGGTTCAATTCTTTTTGAAGTAATACATTAAGCTCTTTTGTTCCCAATTTTCCTTTTTTGGTTGGAGTTATCACTTGAATATTACTGAAAAAATCATAGTTTCCAAACTTTTTCAGTCTACCTTTGCACAAGCTTACAATAGTTTGTTGAATTTTTTCTTGATTAGCTTCATTTATGTAGAAGAAATCATCTAATAACTCAATATTCTCTTCATCAATTTGAGTTTCTTTCACATTTCCACTAATAAAACTTTCGCCCTCGTTTACTCTATGTGCGTTTACTATTATTTTGCTTTTAGCAGCTTGTCTAAATATTTGGTTTAAAGTAATAGTTTGCACTTGTTTTGAATCTATAATGTCTTTTAATATACTCCCTGGTCCAACTGATGGAAGCTGGTCCGTATCTCCTACTAAAACTAATTTTGTTCCTTTATAAATTGCTTTTAATAAATAATTCATTAAAAACATATCAATCATTGACGCTTCATCTACTATAATAATGTCTCCATCTATAGGAGTTACCAATAAATTTGTATTAAAATTATCTGTATCATCAGACATTCCAGCCAATTCTAGCAATCTATGTAAAGTCTTTGCATCCTCTCCAGTTGTCTCTGTCATTCTTTTTGCAGCTCTACCAGTTGGAGCACATAATACAGGCTTCATACCATGTTTTTTGTATAATTCTATTATAGCTTTAATAATAGTAGTTTTTCCAGTACCCGGTCCACCAGTAATAATACATACATTATGCTCATTTATGCTTTCTATTGCTTCTCTTTGTTTTTCAGAAAGCTCTATATCTATATTATCCTCTATTATTCTTAAGTCTTCTCTTAGAGTTCTTATCCTTTTAACATTATCTGCATTTCTAAGTCCAACTATTTTTTCTGCAATATTTTTCTCTGCCTCATAAAAATTCTTAGAATAGACCCACTCCTTTCCATCTGGTCTATCTTCTAATACAATTTCCTCTTTTGCTTTCATTTGAATTATTGCTTCTTCAATATTATTTATATCCACTCTTAATAAATCTTGCTCATACTTTATTAAGTTGTCATATAACACACAAGAATTGCCATTTAAGCCTATTTTTTCTAAGCCATACTTAATACCACTTCTTATTCTTTTATAGTTGCTTTCTTCAACTCCCATTTCCATTGCAATTCTGTCGACTTTTTCAAAATTAACTTTACTTGCTACATCAACTAATATATACGGATTCTCGCTTATTCTTTCTAAAGCTCCCTCTCCTAATTTTTTATAAACACCTTCTGCACTCTGTGGTCCTATTCCAAATTTATCTAAGAAGCCAACAATTTGCCATATTTCCCAATTTGCAACGAACTGTTCTGTAATTTCTAAAGCTTTTTCTTTACTTATTCCTTTGATTTGTGTAAGTTTTTGTGGTTCTAATTTTATTACGTTTATCGTATCTTTACCAAATGTATTTACAATCTTTTTTGCTGTTGCAGGTCCTACTCCTTTAAAGCTTCCATTTGAAAGATATTTTTCCAATGCTTCTGGTGTTGTTGGCATAGTCTTTTCAAATGTAGCAATTTTAAACTGTTCTCCATAATCTGGATGCTTTACTATATCTCCAGTTATCTTTAAATTATCCCCTTCATTTACAAAAGGTAAATAGCCAACAATCGTAGTTTCCTCTTGCTCACTAGTTTCAAAAGTAGCAACAGTATAGCTATTTATATCATTTTTATATATAATATCAATTACTTGTCCTTCTAATTGCAATTTTATTCCTCAATTCTATTAATCTATTTTTAAATTCATTTAATTTCTTCATTTGATATTTTATTAGCAATATACTATCACAAAAAAATCTTATTTTCAATGTTTTTCTCGAAATAACACGAACATTAGTACGACCGTTTTCGACACAAACTTATACACTACTATATTTTGAAGTTAAAGAACAATATATAACTAAAATTCATATAATATATCATACAAATTGTTTATCAAAGGAGGCAATTTATGGTAAATTTTATAATAACCTCTTTATTATGGACATTCGCTTTATATGGTTTATTCGAAATCTGTAAAACCATTATTCATATACATAAATATCCTAAGGTATCTTTTAACGGTAGTTCTTTTATAATTACAGTACATAATCAAGAAAACAATATTGAATATTTTTTACGAGTATTTATTTATAAAATGCTATATTATAATTTAAATATATCAGAAATAATAATTGTAGATTTAGACTCAACTGACAATACTCTGAATATTTTAAAAACTTTTTCTAAGGATTTTGATTTTATTAAAGTTTTAACATTAAACGAATACAAAGAGCTTTTAGCATAAAACTGCTTCAAGCTCCTGTTATCATTAATCTTTTTATAATTTTATCTTTTGGTGTAAACACCATGTATTTTATGAAATATTTTTGTAGCGAATTAAAAAATGTGTCCAGCAATAATATATCTTTTATTCTAAATTTTACGCCTTTTTTTTCCAAGTAATCACAAGTAAAAAGCTTACACGATATACATTTTGCTCCACATGTATAATCATCTTTTAAATGTTCACATGGAACGAGTTTGGTAAAAGGTCCGAGCGATTTTACTCTAAAGTGATGGCAACATCCTATCCTAGAAGTTGTTCCCCTTTTTTCACCACATTGATTATCTTTAAAATCACAAAGGTTCTTACCATAAAAATAGCCATCCAAATAGTTACACACAGTATCGTAAATGTAGTTATACCTTTCTTTTTTAGTATTAAAAAGAATTGCGTTTATTGCCTGTATAAATTCTTGATGATATTGATTATTCTCATCATAATTGTTTATATAACCTATTTTTATTTTTGAATCTTGATTTACTCCTATATTTATCTTAAGGAACTTTACCATCTTTTTTATATGAAGTAGTTTTCTTAGTATCTTTTTATATCTGTCTTTATCAAATTCTCTAAAATCTATATATAACAATAAACAGCCTTTATTTCTACTTTCTCTCAATTTTATTGTTTGAATGTTTTGAATTCGATCATCTTTGCATTTTCCATCTTCAATTAATTCTATGTAATAACCATTGTCCAACTCTATTATTCCCATTTTATTCCTCCATAATAAATTATAACACATTATATTGACGTATTCAATATTTTTTACTATTAAATCAAGTTTTACTCTTGACATTTTTTAACAATTGTGGTAACATAATTGTATGGTAATCATTTACCAAATACTTAGAAAGGAGAGACGGTTCTTATGTCTTGGAAAGATAGTCAGGACTTCCGTGATGATTACCCTGGTGGGTACTCTAAAGGCGGAGACGTCTATGATGGCAATGACAATCGTGTGGGCTATGTTACCGGTGATGGTGATTACCGGATTAACAACGACTCGAGCAACGATGGTCAGCTCTACCACAACAAGTAAGTTCTAGTTTCTCGCAAAGGCGTAGTAGGTTCAATTCCTACTACGCCTTCTTTTTTATTAGGTAACGAAAAAACGATGCATTTTATTGCACCGTTTTCATATTACTATATTAATTCTAATATAACTGTTTCTGCAGCGTCTCCTCTACGTTGACCCTTCTTTATTATTCTTGTATATCCACCTTTTACATCTTTGTATTTTGGTGCTATTTCATCGAATAATTTTGTTGGTATATCAACATTCTTTCCGTCTGCATCTTTTACTTTGTTTACATTTCTCATTATTTTTCTTCTTGCATTTAATTTTGATGGCATGTCTTTCTTTCTTTTTTCTGTAGTTGTTTCTCTAACTACTTTTAAGTATTCATTGCCATTTTTGCTCTTTGCAAGTTCTGTAACTTTATTTCCTTTTTCGTCTAATTTAGCTCTTGAAACTTTAACTTCAACTTCTTCAAAATTTCCAGCTTCTTTTACAGCTAATGCTATTAAAGAATCAGCTATTGCTTTTGTCTCTTTTGCTCTTGTTTCAGTTGTTTCAATTTTTCCGTGCCATAATAGATCTGTTACTTGAGTTTTAAGCATTGATAAACGTATATCAGTTGTTTTTCCTAATTTTCTATTTGTTGCCACTTTTTTCACCTTCCTTTATTCTTCATTGCTAGCGAAGTCTAATCCTAATGAATGTAATTTGCTTGTTACTTCATCTAATGATTTTTTACCTAAATTTTTTACTTTCATCATGTCAGCTTCAGTCGTATTTGTTAAGTCTTCTACTGTAGATATTCCTGCTCTCTTTAGGCAGTTAAATGATCTAGCAGATAACTCTAAATCTTCTATTGCAGTTTCTAATACTTTCTCTTTCTTAGACTCTTCTTTTTCTACCATAACTTGAGTATTTTTGCTTATTTCTGATAAGTCAATAAATAATTCTAAGTGTTCAGTCATAATTTTTGCAGCTAAGCTTAATGCTTCATATGGTTTTAAACTTCCATCTGTCCATACTTCTATTGTAAGCTTATCCAAATCAACCATTTGACCAACTCTAGTATTCTCTACTGCATAATTTACTTTCTTTACAGGTGTATATATAGAATCTATTGGAATAACTCCTATTGGCATATCTGGTGTTTTGTTCTTTTCTGCATTGTTATATCCTCTGCCACGATTTGCTGTCATTTCCATTGTTAGATGTCCACCTTCAGAAACAGTTGCAATATGCAAGTCTGGGTTTAATATTTCAATTGTACCATCAGTTTCAATATTTGCAGCTGTAACTTCGCCTTCTCCTTGGAAGTTTATTCTTAGAGTCTTAGGCTCGTCATCAACTATTTTTATTCTTACCATTTTTAAGTTTACTATTATTTCTGGTACATCTTCAACTACGTTTGGTATTGTAGTAAATTCATGAGCTGCTCCATCTATTTTTACAGATGTTATTGCTGCTCCTGGAAGTGAAGAAAGTAGTATTCTTCTTAATGAATTTCCTATTGTAATACCATATCCACGTTCAAGTGGTTCACATGTAAATTTAGCATAATTTGTATTGTTATCCATTTCTAAGCATTTAATATTTGGCTTTTCAAATTCTATCATTTTTACCTCCTAATATAAATATACTGGATTCATATATTTACAACTTTTATATTAAAATAACCTATTATTTAGAGTAAAGCTCTACTATTAAATGTTCCTCAACAGGTAGGTCAATATCTTCTCTTGTTGCTAATGTTACAACCTTTCCACTTAATTTTTCTTGGTCTTTTTCTAGCCAAGCTGGAACTGGTCTACTTCCATTTTCTTCTACAGCAATTTTTATTGCTCCATTGTCTTTTCTTATTTCTCTTACGGCGATTACATCTCCGGCTTTTACTAAGTATGATGGTATATCAACTTTGTGTCCGTTTACTTCAAAAGCACCATGTGTTACAAGCATTCTTGCTTGAGCTCTTGAGCTTGCGAATCCTAATCTATATACTACATTATCTAATCTGCTTTCAAGTATTTGAAGTAATACTTCACCTGTTTTACCCTTGCTATTTGAAGCCATATCGAAGTATCTTCTGAATTGTTTTTCTCCTACTCCATAGAAAGCTTTTGTTTTTTGTTTTTCTCTTAACTGAGTACCATATTCAGAAATTTTGCTCTTCTTTTGACCATTTTGTCCTGGTGCATAATTTCTTCTTGTTATGCTACATTTGTCAGAATAGCATCTTGAGCCTTTTAAGAACAATTTTTGTCCTTCTCTACGGCAAATACGGCATTGTTCGTCTTTATATCTTGACATTTTATATTTCACCTTCCTTAATTATTTCTCAATCTATCGATTTATATTATATTCTCGTGTCGCATAATAAAAAATTATACACGTCTTCTTTTTGGTGGTCTACAACCATTGTGAGGTATTGGAGTAACATCTTTAATTGATGTTATTTCAAGTCCTGCTGTTTGTAATGATCTTATTGCAGATTCACGTCCAGAACCTGGTCCTTTAACAAATACGTCAACAGTTTTTAAACCATGTTCCATTGCAGCTTTAGCAGCTGTTTCAGCAGCTTCTCCGGCAGCAAATGGTGTGCTTTTTCTAGAACCTTTGAATCCAAGTTCTCCAGCACTTGCCCATGATAATACGTTACCCTGTGTATCTGTTATTGTAACTATTGTATTATTAAAACTAGAGTGAATATGAGCCATACCTTTTTCGATATTTTTTCTATCTCTTCTTCTAGTTGGTTTTTTTGCTAAATTCTTTGTAGCCATTTTTAAGTTTTCCCTCCTCTTTAACTTAGCTATTTGAAGCGAAGTTTCTTAATTTCTATTTCTTGCTCTTGCTTACTAATTTTCTTGGTCCTTTTCTTGTACGAGCATTAGTTTTTGTTCTTTGTCCTCTTACTGGAAGACCTCTTCTATGTCTAGTTCCTCTATAGCAACCAATTTCTGTAAGTCTTTTTATGTTTAATGCAACTTCTCTTCTTAAGTCACCTTCTAGAGTGTAACCTTCCATTGCATTTCTAATTAGCTGTACTTGTTCATCTGTTAAATCTTTTACCCTAATGTCTGGATTTATTCCAGCTTTTTTTAATATTTCTTGAGAACGAGCTAAACCTATTCCATATATGTATGTAAGTCCTATTTCTATTCTCTTTTCTCTAGGTAAATCAACTCCTGCTAAACGAGCCATTTTTGCACCTCCAAATGTTATTTTTATTATTTTGTTTTTTACTGCTTCCTAAAATTGTCAAAGGTGAAATGTGCCAATTTAATTCTTTTAAATCTACATTCTTATTATAGTTTTAGAGGTATCCTATAATATTCTTGTAATTTACAGTTTTTTAAACCGGTCTTTAACTTTTTTATAAGCATATATATAAACACAAACCTTTAATTTATTGATTATAGCCAAAACTACTCTCAACAGCCGCCAATCTCGATTTGTGTTAATATCTAATTTTTTTTATTATCCTTGTCTTTGTTTATGCTTAGGATTTTCGCATATTACTCTGATGACACCTTTTCTTTTTATAACTTTGCATTTGTCACACATTTTTTTAACTGATGGTCTAACCTTCATTATTCTGCACCTCCTAACAAAATTTTATATATATTAGTATTAGATATTATTTTGCTCTCCAAGTAATTCTTCCTCTTGTTAAGTCATATGGTGATAATTCCACCTTAACTTTATCTCCAGGAAGAATTTTAATGTAATTCATTCTTAACTTTCCAGAGATGTGAGCTAATATCTGATGACCATTTTCTAACTCTACTTTAAAATTTGTATTGGGTAATGTTTCTACAACAGTTCCCTCAACTTCGATAACATCCTCTTTTGACACTATTTTCCCTCCGCATCTTCTAATGTATCTTATTTTTAAAATACAATATAAGCTATTTTATACATAATAGCTTATATAGTATATAACATTTTTATAATAATGTCAATATTTCTGGCTCATTTTCTGTAATTAAAATTGTATTTTCATAATGAGCTGCAAGGCTTCCATCCTCTGTTATTATAGTCCAGCCATCATCTAACTCTAAAATGTTTGGTTTTCCCATAATTACCATAGGCTCTATCGCTAGAGTCATGCCTGGTTCAAGGCGTATTCCTCTTCCTGCTTTACCGTAGTTTGGAATACCTGGATCTTCGTGCATACTTTCGCCAATTCCATGTCCTTGGAATTCTCTTACTACACTATATCCATTTTTTTCAACATATTCGCCAATAGCATGGCAAATATCTCCTAGTCTAAAACCTTTTTTAGCATATTTTATTCCTTCATAAAATGATTGTTTTGTGACTTCTGTAAGTCTTTTTGCTTCTTCGCTCACATTTCCAACAAAATATGTTCTGCAACAATCACCATTAAAGCCATTTTTATAAGCTACTAAATCTACACTTATTATATCTCCATCGTGCAAGATTTCTCTTTTTGATGGAATTCCATGGATTACAACATCATTTACAGATGCACATATTGAACCTGGAAATGCTGGCACTCCTTTTACTCCACTTGGGAATCCTTTTTCAGCTGGGATTGCGCCATTTTCTCTCATGGTTCTTTCTGCTATTTTATCTAACTCCCATGTAGAAATTCCTGGTCTTATTGCAGCTTCTACTGCTTTTTGAGCTAGATTTGCAACTTTACAAGCCTCTCTCATTTTTTCAATTTGTTCTTTATTTTTTATACTTACCAATTCTATTACCTTCTTCTAATAAACTACATATTTTTTATCTTATTTAATACATCTTCTGCAGCTTCTTTTCCAAGTCTATTTATTTTTTCACTAACTTCTTCAGTTACTAAAACACCTTTCTTTGAATAGAAATTTATTAATGGACTTGTTTTTTCATCATATATTGCCAATCTTTGTTTTATTGCGTTTTCGTCACTGTCGTCTCCTCTTTGAACTAGTTTAGAACCACAAATATCGCATATTCCTTCAACTTTAGATGGATGCATTGTTATATTGTATGTTGCTTTGCATTCTGGATTTGAGCATACTCTTCTATTTAAAATTCTTGTAATAATTTCGTCTCTTGGTGTTGTTAAATTTATTACTAAATCAACCTTCTTACTCTTTTCAGCAAGAATTTCATCAAGCTTTTCTGCTTGCTCAACTGTACGTGGGAAGCCATCTAATATAGCTCCATCTTTGCAATCATCTTCACTTAGTCTATTTATAACCATTGGAACCGTTATATCATCTGGAACAAGTTGTCCTTTTGATATATATTCGTTTGCTTTCTTTCCTAATTCAGTATTGTTTGATATATTTGCTCTAAAAATATCTCCTGTTGAAATTTGTGGCCAGCCTGTTTCTTTTGCTAATATTCCTGCTACTGTACCTTTTCCAGTTCCTTGAGCTCCTAACATTATTAAATACATAAAATTTCTCCTTTCGACTCCAACATTTTTGCCCCTAATACAATATTAGAGGCATAAAATCTCGAAGTTTTTCTCTTAATTATAAACTTATTTTAGCTTATTTTTCCCAATTTGTCAATTGTTTAAACATTTTTTTCGCCCAAAAAGGGGCATCCCTATTGGGCGAAAAAAGAGACAGATTTGACTCTGCCTCAATATTTTTATTCTAAGAATCCTTTGTAATGTCTTGTTACAAGTTGAGATTCTAATTGTTGTATTGTTTCTAGTGCAACACCTACTACGATAAGTATAGATGTACCACCAAATGCTATGTTTAAGTTTGTAAAGTTTGCTATCATTGGAAGAATAGCTATTATTGCTAAGAATATTCCTCCTACTAATGATAGTTTAGATATTACAGATGATAAATAATCTGTAGTTGGTTTTCCAGCTCTTATACCTGGTATAAATCCACCATTTCTCTTGATGTTTCCTGATATCTCTGCAGGGTTGAACATCGCATATGTGTAGAAATATGTGAATCCTAATATTAATAGTAAATATACTATTGCGTTTGCAATTGTATACCCTATTCCCACACTAGAATTTGATGAAGCAATAGAAAATCTATATACTCCTGCCCAGAATCCTGTTTGTGTTGCAATGTCTTTTACGAATATTTGTAAAATCATTGCTGGGAATGTCATGAATGATGAAGCAAATATTATAGGCATAACTCCAGCCATTGCTAGCTTTAATGGAATATGTGTATTTTGAGCTCCTACCATTCTTCTTCCAACTACTTTTTTAGCATATTGTACTGGTATTCTTCTTTCAGCAATTTGTATAAATACAACTCCTGCAACTAGTACTAGTAATCCAACTATAAGTGCCAAAGCTTTTATAAATCCAACTGTACTGAAAGTTCCAGCTGAGAACATTAAGCCCCATACAGCTGTAATGCCTCTTGGTAATCCTGATATAATACCAACAAATATTATCATTGATATTCCGTTTCCAATACCTTTATTAGTAATTTGTTCTCCAAGCCATATTAAAAGTGCTGTTCCTGCCATTAAAGAAATAACTGTTAACGCTCCTCCCATAAAGCTTGTATCTAAGAATATTCCAGAAGATCTGTATGAGAAGAATATTCCTAATCCTTCGATTAAAGCTAGAACAATTGTAAGTATTTTTGTATACTTATTAATTTTTGTTCTTCCCTCTTCTCCACCTTCCTTAGTTAATCTTTCCAATGCTGGTATAACCATTCCTAATAATTGGATAACAATTGATGCTGTGATGTATGGAGTTATAGACATTGCAAATATAGAAAGTCTTGAGAAAGCTCCTCCTGATATTGTGTCTATAAGTCCAGTTACACCATTAGTAGCAGAGCTCATTTCTTCTGCTAATGCGAAAGTATCAACTCCAGGTATTGTTATATAACAGCCTAATCTAAAAATTACTATTAACAATAAAGTATATAATAATTTTTTTCTTACTTCAGGTGTTTTTAAAGCATTTTTTATGGTCTTAAACAATTAGATCACCTCTGCCTTTCCACCTAAAGCTTCAATTTGTTCTTTAGCTGATTTTGTAAATCTTACTGCTGATACATTAACTTTTTTGTCTAATTTACCAGTTCCAAGAATTACTATTCCATCATTAACTTTTCCGATGATTCCTTCATCAACTAAGCTTTGAGCTGTTACGTTTTCGTTCTTTACTTTAGATAACATTGTTAATGTTACTTCTGTATAGTTTTTAGCATGAATATTTGTGAATCCTCTTTTTGGTAATCTTCTATATAATGGTGTTTGACCACCTTCGAATCCACGTCTTACTCCGCCACCACTTCTAGCTTTTTGTCCTTTATGACCTCTTCCAGAAGTTTTGCCTATTCCAGATCCAACTCCACGTCCAACTCTAGTTCTTTTTGTGTTTACCTGTGCTGGTTTTAATTCATCTAATTTCATCTCGTGACTACACCTCCTAATTTGTTATTTTATAATAATTACATTATTTCTTCTACTTTTTTTCCTCTTTTTTTAGCTACAGATTCAACTGTTTGCATGCTCTTTAATCCTTCAAGAGTAGCATAAACAACGTTTCTAGGATTATTTGTTCCTATTATTTTTGTTCTTATATCTCTGTAACCTGCAAGTTCTAGAACTGGTCTAACGCTTCCACCAGCTATAATTCCAGTACCTTCACTGGCTGGTTTTAGCATTACACTTGCACTTCCAAATTTACCAATTATTTCATGTGGTATTGTTGTGTCTACTATAGAAACTTCTACTAAGTTTTTCTTAGCATCTTCTATAGCTTTCTTTATAGCGTCTGGAACTTCGGCAGCTTTTCCGTTTCCAACTCCAACGTGTCCTGCGCCATCTCCAACAACAACAACTGCACTAAATCTAAAGTTTCTTCCACCTTTAACAACTTTAGCAACTCTATTTATGGCAACTACTTTTTCTTTTAATTCTGTAGAATTTTCTTCTTGCACGTCTTCTGACCTCCTTTTATGTATTTTACAATCCATTTTTAACCGTAATTAATTTGTGTTTTCTAATCATTTATTACTAGAATTCTAATCCTGCTTCTCTAGCAGCTTCAGCTAAATCCTTTATAATTCCATGATATAGGTATCCACTTCTATCAAATACTACTGTTTTTATTTTTTTGTCTTGAGCTCTTTTTGCTATTAAAGCTCCTACTTCTTTTGCAGCTTCGCTGTTTGCATGTTTATTTTTTACTTCTTTATCTAATGTAGATGCAGCAGCTAAAGTTGTTCCATTAACATCATCAATTACTTGTACAAATAAGTTCTTGTTACTTCTGTATACGCATAATCTTGGACGTTCTGCTGTTCCGCTTATTTTTGTACGAACACGAGCATGTCTTCTTTCTCTCTCAGCTTTTCTATCTGTCTTACCAACCATTTTTTACTCCTTTCTAACTAATGTAACAGCATTAGTTTTAGTTCTGATTTCGACTTCTGAAAAACAATTCTTAACTTTGTCTGACTTCGTTAACCTTCACTCAAAATATTTTCAACGTACAGCAAGTACGCCTCAAATATTTTGGCTCGGTTGCCTTGTCATACTCGTTTATAATTGTTTTTATTAAGCTATTCTAACAACTCTAAACAATTAATTTAAACGAAGTTTAGAATTATTTCTTACCTGCTTTACCTTCCTTACGTCTAATATGTTCAGTAGCATATTTAATACCTTTTCCTCTATATACTTCTGGTGGACGTTTAGATCTTACTTCGTTAGCAACTTGACCAACTAATTCTTTGTCAATTCCTCTAACTACAATGTGGTTAGCATCTGTTAAATCAAAAGTAATTCCTTCTGGAGCTTCCATCTCTACTGGATGAGAATATCCTAAACTCATTACTAATTTGTTACCTTGCTTTTGAGCTCTGTAACCAACACCATTTATTTCTAATTCTACTTTGAATTCATTAACAACACCTTCAACCATGTTATGTATTAAAGCTCTTGTTGTTCCATGTAAACTCTTATTAATGTTTGTATCATCTGGTCTTGAAACTTTTATTTCATTTCCGTCTAATTCAACTTTCATATTTGGATGAATGTCTCTTTCAAGACTTCCCTTAGGACCTTTTACAGCAATGTGGTTTCCGTCTATTTTAACTTCAACACCAGCAGGTACTGTAATAGGCATATTTCCTATTCTTGACATGTTTGTTTTCCCTCCTTCTTGTCTTAATTATTACCAAACGTATGCTATAACTTCTCCACCTAAACCAGCTTCTCTTGCTTTCTTGTCTGTCATTATTCCTTTAGATGTTGAAATTAAAGCTATTCCTAATCCATTTAATACTTTAGGTAATTCTGTCTTAGATGCGTAAACTCTTAATCCTGGTTTGCTTATTCTCTTTAATCCATCTATTACTTTTTTACCTTTTTCTGTATATTTTAATGTAATTCTTATTACACCTTGATTATTTTCTTCTTTTATTTCTTCGAAAGATTTGATATATCCTTCTTCAAATAATATTTGAGCTATTGCAAGCTTTTCTTTTGAAGCAGGAACATCAACAGATTTATGTTTTTGACTGCTAGCATTTCTTATTCTTGTTAGCATATCTGCTATTGGATCTGTAGTAACCATGTTCTTGTTTTCCCTCCTTATCACGATTTTTCTATCATATATAATTTTAATTGGATTCTACCAACTTGCTTTCTTAACTCCAGGAATTTCGCCATCATGAGCTAATTTTCTGAAGCACTCACGGCAAACTCCATATTTTCTAATATAAGCATGTGGTCTTCCACATAATTTACATCTGTTATATTCTCTTGTCTTATATTTTTGTGGTCTTGCTTGCTTAACTTTTAAAGACGTTTTAGCCATTAGCTTTCTCCTTTCTTATATCTCTTTTCAGTAATTTACGATAATTAGTTTTTAAATGGCATTCCTAATAATTTTAGTAACTCTTTAGCTTCTTCATCAGTCTTAGCTGTTGTTACAAATATTATATCCATACCTCTTACTCTATCAACTTTTTCGTATTCTATTTCAGGGAATATTAATTGTTCCTTAATACCCATTGAATAGTTTCCTCTACCGTCAAAAGAATCTGCTGGTATTCCTCTAAAGTCTCTAACTCTTGGAAGAGCTACATTGAATAATTTGTTTGCAAAATCATACATTTTTCCTTGTCTTAATGTTACTTTGCATCCAATTGGAACTCCTGCTCTTAATTTAAATGCAGCTATAGCCTTCTTAGATTTTGTTATTATAGGTTTTTGTCCAGTAATTTGTTCCAAATCCTTTATTGCATTCTCTAAGTCCTTTGGATTTTCTTTTACATCTCCTAAACCAATGTTGATAACTATTTTATCTAACTTTGGAACTTCCATTACTGATTTATAATTAAACTTTTTCATTAAAGCTGGTACTATTTCTTTCTCATATTGTTCTTTTAATATTTCCATAAGTCTTTATAGACCTCCTTCCTTTACTATTTTATTTTAGCTCCACATTTTTTGCATACACGTACTTTTCCGTCTTTTTCAACTTCATATCCAACTCTTGTTGCTTTTCCGCATTTTGGACATACTAGAGCTACTTTACTGCTGTGTATACTAAATTCTGAAGGAATAATTCCTCCTTGTTCACCTTGTCTTCTAGGTTTAACACTCTTTTTTCTAATATTGATACCTTTAACAATTATTTTTTCTGTTTTAGGTATTACTTCTAGAATTTCTCCAGTCTTTCCTTTATCATTTCCTGATAAAACTTTAACTGTATCACCTTTTCTTAATTTCATTTTATATTTTCACCTCTTTATTTCTTATTATTGGGCTCATTTTTAATCAATTTTGACAACGCAAGACGAAGTTTAAAATCGAAATTATAAAACTTCTGGTGCTAGAGAAAGAATCTTTAGGTAATCCTTTTCTCTTAATTCTCTTGCAACAGGTCCAAATATACGAGTTCCCTTTGGTGTTCCGTCTTCTTTTATTATAACTGCTGCGTTTTCATCAAATCTTAAATAAGATCCGTCAGCTCTTCTTATAGGTTTCTTTGTTCTAACAACAACGGCTTTAACAACGTCACCTTTTTTTACAACGCCACCTGGTGTTGCTGTTTTAACAGAAGCAACTATTATATCACCAACTCCAGCATATTTTCTATATGATCCGCCTAAGCATCTAATACACATTAATTCTTTAGCTCCTGTATTATCAGCTACTTTTAATATTGTTTGTTGCTGTACCATTTAAACTAGTACCTCCTTTTTTCATTCTTTTCAAAGTATATTATTTTATTATTGCCTTTTCAACTATTTCAACAACTCTCCATCTCTTGTCTTTTGATAAAGGTCTTGTTTCCATAACTTTTACTTTATCTCCAACTTTGCATTCGTTGTTTTCGTCATGAGCTTTTAATTTATATGTTCTTTTCTTGATTTTTCCATATGTCTTATCCATCTCATTTTGAACAACAGCTATAACAACTGTTTTATCCATTTTATCAGATGTAACAACTCCAGTCATTGTTTTACGAAGATTTCTTTCTTCCATAATATTCTCCTTTCTACATTCTAAGGAATACAACGTTTTAGTTGTATAAATTATTCAGCTTTACTTTCTTTTTTTGTAGTTGTTTTTCTAGCTTTCTTTTCTGTTCCTTCTGTAGCTTCTTTTTTTGCCTTGCTTGCAGTTTTCTTTTCTGCTTTTTTTGGCTCTTCTGCAACTACTGGTTCTTCACCTTTTAATTCTCTTTCAGTTAAAACTGTTTTTATTTTTGCAATGTCTTTCTTAACTTCTCTTATTTTCATAGGATTATCTAATCCGTTTGTTGCTAAGCTAAATCTTAGTTTGAACAATTCTGATTTTAATTCTCCTAATTCTTTTTTTAAGTCTGGTGAAGACATTTCTCTAATCTTATTTATCTTCATCTAATTCACCACCTACTTCAGTTTCCTTTTTAACAAATTTACACTTAACAGATAGTTTGTTAGCAGCAAGTCTTAATGCTTCTCTTGCAACGTCTTCTGAAACATCTGCAAGTTCAAACAATATTCTTCCTGGCTTTATAACTGCTACCCAGTATTCAACTGATCCTTTACCTTTACCCATACGAGTATCTGCTGGTTTCTTTGTTATAGGTTTATCTGGGAAGATTTTTATCCAAACCTTTCCACCTCTTTTTATATATCTTGTCATAGCAACACGGGCTGCTTCTATTTGGTTAGAAGTAATTTGACCTGCTTCTAATGCTTGAAGTCCATATAATCCATCTGTTACAACGTTACCTCTTGTTGCTTTTCCTCTATTTCTACCTTTTTGTTGTTTTCTATATTTTGTTCTTTTTGGCATTAATGGCATTATCTGTCTCCTCCTTCCACTGCTTTCTTCTTAGCTGGAAGAACTTCTCCTTTATATATCCAAACTTTAACTCCAACTTTTCCATATGTTGTGTTTGCTTCTGCAAATCCATAATCAATGTTAGCTCTTAATGTTTGAAGTGGTATTGTACCTTCTTTGTAGAACTCAGTTCTAGCCATATCTGCTCCACCAAGTCTTCCTGATACAGATGTCTTTATTCCTAAAGCACCCATCTTCATTGTTTTTTGCATACATTGTTTCATTGCACGTCTGAATGAAATTCTTCTTTCTAGTTGTCCTGCTATATTTTCAGCAACTAATTGTGCATCTAAATCTGGTGATTTAACCTCAACAATATTTAGATTTACATCTTTTCCAATCATTTTTTGTAATTCAGCTTTTAAGCTTTCAGCTAAATTTCCACCTTTTCCTATTACTAGACCAGGTTTAGCTGTGTATACGTTAACTTTAACGAATTTTGCTGTTCTCTCGATTTCAACTTTTGAAATTCCGCTAGCGTATAATTTTTTCTTAACATATTCACGGATTTTGTGATCTTCAACTAGATAATCTGCAAAATGTTTTGAATCTGCATACCATTTTGAGTTCCAGTCTTTTATGATTCCAACTCTAAGTCCGTTTGGATTCATTTTTTGTCCCATTTTCTATTATCCTCCTTACTCTTAGTCTCTTTCTTTAAGAACTATAGTTATATGACTTGTTCTCTTTCTAATTCTAACAGCTGAACCTTTTGCAGCTGGTCTTATTCTTCTTAATGTAGGTCCTTGATTTGCATATATTTCTGCTACATATAATTTATTGCTCTTCATTCCATGGTTGTTTTCAGCATTTGCTATAGCTGATTTAAGCAATTTTTCAACGATTTCTGATGCAGCTTTTGGTGTAAATTTAACTATTGCTAATGCTTCATCAACATCTTTTCCTCTTATTAAATCTGCTACAATCTTAACTTTTCTGCTTGAAATTCTAGCATACTTTAGAGTTGCACTTGCGCATGGTACTACTTCATTTTGTACTGTATCTTCCATTGCTCTTATTTACCTCCTTAATTATTTTTATTTTGTAGTTGTTGTCTTATCTCCTGAATGTCCTTTAAATGTTCTTGTTGGAGCAAATTCTCCTAATTTATGTCCAATCATTTCTTCAGTAATATATACTGGAACATGTTTTCTTCCGTCATGAACAGCTATTGTGTGTCCAACCATTTGTGGGTATATTGTAGAAGCTCTAGACCATGTCTTTAATACTTCTTTCTTTCCACTTTCATTCATTGCTTCAACTCTTTTTAATAGCTCTGGAGCAACAAATGGTTTCTTTTTACTAGATCTTGACATTATTATTTCCTCCTCTTAGCTATAAATTTATCAGTTCTTGAATTCTTTCTTGTCTTGTATCCAAGTGCTGGTTTACCCCAAGGAGTCATTGGTCCTGCGTGTCCTACTGGAGCCTTTCCTTCACCACCACCATGAGGGTGATCTACTGGGTTCATTGCAGATCCTCTAACTTCTGGACGTTTGCCTAGATGTCTTGTTTTTCCTGCTTTACCTAATTTTATGTTTTCATATTCTGCATTTCCCACAGTTCCTATTGTTGCTCTGCAGTTTAGCATTATTAATCTCATTTCTCCTGAAGGTAATCTTAAATTTGCAAATTTTCCTTCTTTAGCCATAAGTTGAGCTTCTTGACCTGCAGCTCTAACTAATTTTCCACCTTGACCTGGGTTTATTTCTATGTTATGAACCATAGTACCAACTGGAATGTTTTCTAATTTTAGACAGTTACCTGGTTTAATATCAGCATTTACTCCTGACATTACTGTATCACCGTCTTTTAATCCTATAGGAGCTAATATATAGCTTAATGTTCCATCTTCATATTTAATTAAAGCTATATTTGCACTTCTGTTTGGATCATATTCTATACCAACTACTGTTGCTGGCATATCTTCTTTTTGACGTTTAAAATCAATTATTCTATATTTTTGTCTATTCCCTCCACCTTGGTGACGAACTGTGATTCTACCATAACTATTTCTTCCTGCTTTTTCTTTCTTTACTGTTAATAAAGATTTTTCAGGAGTCTTTTTTGTTATTTCAGCAAAATCAGATACAGTTGTGTTTCTTAGTGATGGAGTTACTGGTCTAAATTTTTTTGTTGCCATTTCTAATTATCTCCTTAAATTTTTATATTAGTGAATTTTTTCCTGCTTCACCTACAGATATTTTTTATTATCCGAGTTACCTCTCGCTATTTTTATTTAACTACGCACCCATGAATTCATCAATAGATGTCTTATATTTTGTAGCTATTTTTGTTTCTTTTCCGCCTTTTGCAAGATATGTTTTGTCTGATGGATTTGTATCTATTGTAACAATAGCTTTTTTCCAATCAGATGTTCTTCCAACATTTCTTCCAACTCTTTTTTCTTTTCCTTTTACTGTTATAGTATTTACTCTTAATACTTTAACTCCGAAAAGTTTTTCTACTGCATTGGCTACATCAACTTTTGTAGCTTTCTTGTTTACTTTAAAGGTATACTTTCCTTCTTGTATTCCAGCATTACTTTCTTCAGTAATTATTGGTTTTATTATAATGTCTTCTGGTCTCATTATGCGTACACCTCCTCTAATTTCTTAACAGCGTCTTCTGTTACAACTAATTTGTTGTATTTTAATAAGTCATAAACATTTATTGTTTCAACTAATGTTGTTTTTACACCTTCAATATTTCTAGCTGATTTTTGAACTTTTTCGTTCTTTTCTGGAAGCATTATTAATGCTTTTCCTTCAACTTTTAAGTTTGAAAGAGCTTTTACCATTTCTTTTGTCTTTATATCGTTTAATGGTAAGCTATCAACAACTACTAATTCGTTCTCTAAAACTTTTGAACTTAATACTGATTTAACAGCTAATTGTCTTTCTTTCTTGTTTACTGTGTATTTGTAAGAACGAGGCTTTGGTCCTAAAGCTATACCACCTTTTATCCATTGTGGTGCTCTTATACTTCCTTGTCTTGCTCTACCTGTACCCTTTTGTCTCCATGGTTTTCTTCCACCACCAGAAACTTCGCTTCTTGTTTTTGTACTTTGTGTACCTTGTCTTTGATTTGCTAAGAAATTAACTAGAACACTGTGTACAACTGCTTCATTTGGTTCAATTCCAAATACTGCTTCATTTAATTCTAGTTCTTTAACTTTCTTTCCATTTATATCATATACGTCTATTTTAGGCATCTTTCTTCCTCCTTCCCTATGCTTTTACGCTTTGTCTAATTTTTAGTATTGCTCCGTTTACTCCTGGAACACTACCTCTTACTAATATTACATTTTTGTCTAAGTCAACTGCAACAACTTCTAAGTTTTGTATTGTAATTGTATTAGCTCCCATATGTCCTGGAAGTCTCTTTCCTTTGAATACTCTTCCTGGTGTTGATGTAGATCCCATTGAACCTGGTCTTCTGTGATACATAGAGCCATGTCCCATAGGTCCTCTTGATTGACCATGTCTCTTTATAACGCCTTGGAATCCTTTTCCTTTTGAAGTTCCTTGAATATCTACTTTGTCTCCTTTTACGAAAACATCAGCTTTAAATTCGTCTCCAACTTTAACGTCTTCTACAGAATCCATTCTAAATTCTCTTAAATGTTTCTTTAATGCTAATTTAGATTTTGCAAAATGTCCTTTAACTGGCTTATTAACTTTGCTCTCTTTAACATCTCCAAATCCTAATTGTACTGCGTTATATCCGTCTGTTTCGTTTGATTTAACTTGTGCAACAACACATGGTCCAGCTTCTATAACTGTTACTGGAATAACTTTTCCTGATTCATCAAATATTTGAGTCATTCCAACTTTTTTTCCTATTATTGCTTTTTTCATTTTAAAATTTTCCTCCTAACTATTGGCTAATGATTATTCACTAGCATGGTTTTTGTCAGATTTTTATAGGTTTCTAACTTTTTGCCTTAACTCATTGTTATTTTATTTCAATATTTACACCAGCTGGTAGTTCAATTTTTGTTAAACTTTCAACTGTTTTTTGTGTAGGATAAAGAATATCAATAACTCTCTTGTGTGTTCTCATTTCAAATTGTTCTCTTGAATCTTTGTGTTTGTGTGGAGAACGTAGTATTGTTACGATTTCCTTCTCTGTTGGTAATGGAATAGGCCCTGAAACTTTTGCTCCAGTTTTTTTAGCAGTATCTACTATCTTATCAGCAGACTGTTCTAAAAGTTGTGGATCATAAGCTTTTAATCTTATTCTGATTTTACCATTTGCTACTTCTGTTGTTTGTTTCTTTGCCATGTAATTTTCCCTCCTTAAATATTTTTTCTCGGTCGGAAGTTATAAACGCACCCTGGTGTTCTAAATATTACCAATATAAAAGCCCAAGTTTTTGCATGATTATCTTGGGATAAAGTGTACATTTATTAATACATACTTTTCAGTATGCATAAGCTACCCGCAAAATCTCTTACGGATACCTTAACCTTACCGCCTGGTCTCAGCCACGACATGCTCCATGAAAGTTCCCTCCAACCTTGGTTAATTGTATGGTTGTAGCCACATTTCACTTCTTCGCTATCTTACATGCTTTACTATTATATACCCAATTTCAACTAATGTCAACGATTTTTTTACAATTTTGTTACAATTTGTTATATTAACTTATTGTGTTTTATTCATTTTCATGAGTATTTCTAAATTATGCAAAATAAAAAGACTTAAATTTTTATAAATTCAAGTCTAATTAGTCTTTTATTTTTAATTATATTGCTGCTTCTTCGCCTTGTCTTTTTCCCTCTTCTATCCTTTTTATTTCAGGGTACATCTTATATAATGAATCTTGTTTTGAAAGTCTTTTTATTTTATTTCCTTCAATTGTATAAAAAACTGGTAAATCAGATAAAACGTTCTCTCTATCATTTTCTAATCTCTCCGAAATAGCTATCAAATCTTTACTTTTATAATTTGCATAAGATAATTCGCCATACAAACATTTTTCTCTTAATTCTTCATCCCAATATTGTATTTCTACTTCTGGAAAAGTTTCAGGGTTAATTCCACTATTAGCAGTATATTTTGCATGCATGTGAAGCATTTCGTGTATAGCATTATAAGATGAATTTGCTTTTCTACTATGGTCTTTTGTAGCATCTACTTTAAAATTTTTTTCAATTTCTGCTTGTATTTTTTTCAAATCTTCCATCGGTCCAATTATTCTTATTCCGAAACAATCGTCAACAGCTTTCTTTCCTGTATTCTCATATGCTGATTTAAAACTTTTTATTCTTCCACTTACACTAACATTACCTGATACAATATTTGCTCTCTTCATTTTTTCTACAATATAGCCAATCATTGCAGCCGTCATTTCATATCCAACACGTTGTCTTTCTATAAAAGAATTATAGCTTTTTCTCATTTCGTCTATGCTCTTCAATGTTTTCCCACCTTTCTCATTGGCATTTCTAAATTATATCACATATAAGTATTTTTTTCAACAAAAATACAACCACATTTTCCGACATTCTTCTACAAGTAAGGATAAATTATTTTTTGTTGGTAAATATTGTATTTTTTATAATTTTGTGTTATAATAAATTATATCATAAATAAAAAGGAGATAATTAACATGTACAAGGTAAAGGGTTTGTTCGTCATTAAGAAAGATGTTTTCATCTCTAACGAGCATTTTTTGAAAGGGCTTGACTATAAAGCCCAGGCATCAAAAGACGGCTTCGTCCGGATAATTGTAACCGATACCCCCTCGACACCTGGCGACCCCATTAAGTATGTCTCTGACATCTTTTGTCAGCCCATGTGCCGGGCGGCGTACTAACACTCCTTGCTCCCCCATTAGCCCGTTCTAGGCTCGGGGGAGCCTTCTTTTTTATTTTATTTTTTATTAATTATCTAATTGCTTCTTATTATTGGTTGGAATTTCGATATTTTTGAATTATTTTTTAAGTACTTACTTAGTTATTTAAGCAAAAAAATATCCCCTAAGGGATATTTTTATTATTCAGCATCTTCAGCTTCGGTTTTTTCAACTGGTTCTGGATCTTCTGCTTCTTCATATTTTTCTAATACAGCTTTTGTAAGCTTGTCTCTTACTTCTTGATTAATAGGATGAGCTATATCGTAATATCTTTCACCTTTTTTTCTTCTAGGCATAGCAATGAATAAACCTTCTGGTTTTTCCATAACTTTAATTTCATGAACTACAAATTCATTATCAAATGTTATTTGGGCTATTGCCTTCACTCTATTTCCTGAGTTTACTTTTCTAACACGTACTTCTGTAATTTCCATGTGAGCACCGCCTTCCAATGTTTTTATTTTTGTACTATTTATGTATGTACACTTATATTATTCTCCATTTTGTATTTTTTTCCTTCTATTTTTTCAAAAAATTTATAATTTTTTATATTTTTTTAATATATCAATTCAAAAACAAAGACGTAAAATATGTTGAATTTTTCCTATTTTAAGTATATAATATATTAGAAAAATAAAACATATAAAAGGAGTGCTTAATTTGATTAATTTAGAAGAATTAAAAAAATATAAACATATACATATGCTAGGCATCGGTGGAACTAGCATGAGTGGGATTGCTACTATTTTAAAGAAATGGGGCTTTTACGTTACAGGTTCAGACGCAAATGAGTCTGAATTGGTTGATAAATTAAAAAACAATGGAATTTCTGTTGTGATTGGTCATGATTTAGATAACCTTAGAAAAGCTGATTTAGTCATTTATAGTGCCGCAATTTCTCATGATGATATTGAAATGCAAGAAGCAAAAAGATTAAATATTGAAACCATGGAAAGATCTACTTTCTTGGGAATTATCACTAAAGGTTATAGAGATACAATTAGTATTTCTGGAACGCACGGAAAAACCACAACCACATCTATGATTTCTGTTTGTTTTATGGAGGCTCATAAAGACCCTACTGTTCAAGTTGGTGCCATTTTAAAGCAAATTGATGGAAATTATAGAGTTGGAAATAGCGAATATTTTATATTAGAGTCTTGTGAATATGTAGAAAGTTTCTTAAAATTTCACCCAAGAACAGAAGTTATTTTGAATATAGACAATGACCACCTTGATTATTTTAAAGACTTAGACCATATAAAAAATGCTTTTGTAAAATTTGTTGAATTACTTCCAAAAGATGGTTTACTAGTATTAAATGCTGATGACACTAATTGTGTTGATTTGTATAAAAATACGAATGCAAAAATTGTTACTTTTGGTATTGAAAATGAGAAATCGAACTTTATTGCGAGAAATATCACTTTTGACAACAATGGTTTTCCTCTTTTTGATGTATACAGAAATAATAGTTTTTATAAGAGCATCAAGCTTTCCGTACCAGGAATGCATAATGTTTATGATGCTCTTGCTTGTATTGCAACATGTTATGAATATGGTATAGATAAAGAAGATATAAAAGAAGGTTTATTAAAATATACTGGAGCCCACAGAAGATTCGAATTTGTTGGAAGTACAAATGGAGCAAATGTTTTCGATGATTATGGTCATCACCCAACAGAAATAAAAGCTGTATATGATGCAATGAAAAAGAAAAAATTTAATAGGTCTTGGGTTGTATTCCAACCACACACATATAGTAGAACCAAAAATCTTCTTACAGATTTTGCTCAAGTTCTTTCTGGATTTGACAATATAATAGTAACTGACATTTATGCAGCTAGAGAATCGGATACTTTAGGTATTTCCTCTCAAAATTTGGTTGACCAAATTAATATTAATAGAGTAGGAAAAAAAGCTCTTTATATGTCTGATTTTAACGAAATTGCAAAATACATTAGAGATAGAGTTATGCCAAATGATATAGTACTAACAATTGGTGCTGGAACAGTAACAACAATCGGTCCAAAAATAGTCGGAAAATAATATTCCATCACATAAAATCTATATTTTTTACTATTTGTTATATATAAAAATAGTCTATTAGCATAAAATATAAAAAGAAAATATTCACATTGTTTATGAATATTTTCTTTTTATTTATATTAATATCTATTATTTCCCATATTTTTCAGTCTCTATTGTTGGATATACAAATTTTTTTCCACTCTCTGTCATTTGTCCATTAGGAAAATGATTTTTATTCATTTCATTGCTTCCAACTAGGAAATATCTATGTTTTATCGAATCTGACACATATCCAGTTCCTTTAATAACCGGGTCGTCCCAAGTTGAATCTATAGCATACCACTTTCCGTATAGTTGTACATAATTCCATTCATGTCTTTCAGTTTTTCCTTCAGAGTTTGTTGCAGTTCCACTTACTAAAACACATGGAATATCCACTTCATCTAAAATATATTTTAATGTTTCCGCATACCCCTCACAAACTGCAGATTTTTCGATTAATGCTCCATATAAATTATACACATTGTTATTTGTTATATTTTGTTCGTAATCTAAATTATTTATAATCCAGTCGTGGGCATGCATTATTTTATTATAATCTATTCCACTTAGGCTTTTAACTATACTGTCCCTTGTTTCTTTTATTTCATTTAATATCGCATGTACTTTTTCTTTATTTTCTATGCCATTTGCCAAATAGCCATTCGAATCTGCTGGAGCAATCGACAGTGCATACGTTACTTTTTTACCATATGTAGTTTTTCTCATTTTCAAATTTATTTTTGTAACATCTATAAAAAATGTATCAACTCTGTCTAACATTAAGGCATCCCATGCTGATTGAAAACTAGTATCCAACTGTTTTTCTCCATCGTTCTCATATAATACACTTGCTACTTGATTCGACAATTTTATCTCATAATTTCCAGACATCATATTTGATAAATTACTTTCAATTGCATCATATATTAATTTTGCGGTATCATCTAATTGATTATAATAATACTTATTATTTTTCACATATGCAAAATCATATTCTTTAGAATTTTCATAGTTCTCATCAATAGGAACGACCATTGTATTTTGGTTTTCCGTTGTTTCTACTTTTTCTACATTTATATATTCATCTTGTAACTGTTGTACAACATTTACTCCCTGTTCATAGCCTACTTTTATTTGTTGTTTATTGGATTGAATAACCTTATATATGTAAACTCCTAAAAGTAGCACAATTAGTATTAATAAAACATTTATAATTATATATTGTCTTTTTTCTTTAGCACTGTTTTCCATAAAAAAATATCCTTTCTTTCATTTAAACGGCATGTTTCCAATTAATATAATTTGATAATTGCATGTAGCGTATTCTCATCTTTCGACTTTATTGTTATGATATTTTGATTTTCTTCTTTTGTATATAAACACTTAAATTCATCATTTAATCGTATCTGTTTTTTATACATTATTTCTATATTATTACACTCTGGTGCTTCATATACTTCTTCTGGTAAAGCCTCATAAGCATAATCCAAATAATATAAATTATGAATGTGCTTGTTAATGTCTATGTCTCTTCTTTGTGCTTTATATTCTTGCTTTCTTATTATAGTAGCTGGTTCTTTTAATTTTAAAGTATAATCTTCTTTGAATACTTTTTTAGTCTCACATTGATATTTTTCAATAATTTCAGGAGTTAATTCTCTTAGCCTTCCAGTGTTTATATCTACAATTGCCCACTTGCTAGTAGCAATTGTGCATAGTTCTCCGCTCTCATCATATATCTCGTAGTCTCTATATGTAAAAATTCTATTTGACTCTCTTCCCCATGTATTTATTGTTAGTTCTTCGTTATATATAGGCCTTTTTAAAATTTTAACTTTCCAACCTAATAGAATCCAACTAAATCCTACATTTTCCATATCATTTAATCCAAAATGTATGGTTTCTGATTGCCTAGCCCCTGCATTTTCTAATATTTTTAATATTGCCTTATTAGTTATTTTATTTGAGTAACCAACATCTTCTAAATCTATTCTTGTTTTACTTGTATATATTGCCATTTTCTGCCTCTTTCTAATAATCTATCTATCATTATTATATATTATGAATAAATTATTTTCAATCAAATTTTAAAAATCTGGCACATACTCTTCTTCATGTTTTCCTAAATCTTGCATATATCCATTCTCTATATCCAACAGATATAAATATTGCTCTATTTCCGAATATTCTTTGTTTGTTAATTTTCTATTCAAATACTTATCTTCTTTGGCCTTATATGTTGGAAAATATTGCGCCATTACACTCACATATGCTCTTGAATTTACATTTTCTTTTAACCATTTTAATATGTGTTTCGAATTCTGAATGTGTCCTGGAAGTACTAAGTGTCTTATTATTACGCCTTTTTTTATTAATCCATTTTCGTCAAACTCCGGAGTTCCCACTTGATTAATCATTTCTAAAATTGCCTTTGTTGCTATTTCAAAATAGTTTGGTGCTTTTGAATATTTTACAGCAATCTCATTAGAATAATATTTTAAATCTGGCAAATATACGTCTATATATCCTTTCAGAGCCTTTATTGTTTCAACATTTTCATAACCATTTGTGTTATATATTACTGGAATTATAAGGCCTTTAGATTTTGCAATTTTTAAAGCTTCTATTATTTGATATGCATACATAGTTGGTGTTACTAAATTTATATTATTTGCACCATTTTTCTGCTGATTTAAAAAGATATCAGCTAGTTCTTCTATATAAACTTCTCTTCCTTTTCCCTCTTGACTTATTTTATAATTCTGGCAGAATAAACAATTCAAGTTACAATTCGAAAAGAACACTGTACCAGAACCATTCTTTCCACTTATGCATGGCTCTTCATAATAATGTAATGATGCTAATGCAATTTTTATCTTATCATTACAACCACATTTTCCTATTTTTCCTTCCAATCTATTTACTTTACATCTAAAAGGACAAACTTCGCATTTTCTTAATTTTTCTAACATTTTTTCTCCATTCTACTATAAAAGCATGCAAAATTGCATGCTTTATCTTATTTAGTTAAAACTCTATATTACCATTTGAATCTATCGTCACATCTCTTCCCCATGCAGATTGAATTGCCTCTTCTGCATTATGAGTTTGTACAGCATCAGCTTCAATATCTATCGCAAAGTTTATCCCATCATATGTATAATCCATCATTATTGTTGCATAACCATTTTTCTCTGTTATATTTTTCTCTTCAGCCTTCCATAAAATAGAATCATCTATTCTTATATAATCTGTTAAACTCGTGGTAGTTTCTCCTACCAATAATATTTTTTTATAATACATTACCATTCTATCTTTAGTCGTTACAGTTTCATCAACAATCCAATCATCACTATTTAACAAATGCAAATCTAGTGCATCTAGTGAAAGATCTGTTGCTTTTTCTCCATCCTTATTGTACATCGATTTTTTTAAAATTATTCTAACATATGTATCTATTTCCCCACTATTTTTTACGCTAATTTCGTATGGGTATTTTTTTCCTATTTTTAAATTACCATTCACATCTACTATATTTCTAAATAAAATTCCAGATGTTTCATCCCACTTGCCATCAGACCCATAATTTCTGTTTGCAACTACTACACCGTTTTCCACTATACTTGTTCCTATTGAACTCATTTCAACCTGTGCAGGTGCTGCTTCAATATTTATAGGCCATAATATGGTTACAATTATTAATACCATGGAAATTATTAATGTTTGTACTTTTTTCAAACTTATTCACCTCTATTCTACATTTGTAATTTCATATGCAGATTGCCAGTTTGCATATGTACTACCATCTTCATTATAACATACACGAATTGCTTCCGCATTTGTGACAGCATTAAACTCTCTTGTTTCTCTATCATTAATTGTTATATTTAATTGTAGTGTTGTACTTTTATTACCAGTTTCAAGCACCTTATCATAATACCAATATCCATCTGTCTTTAATGTCCAATTAGCCGAATTTGAACTTACTTTTGCATAATCTGGAATTAATACTTTTGCTCTTACAAACGTATCCTCATCTCCAATATTTTCTATATTAATATTAAGTTTTCCATTTTCTAATTTACTTGTTACAGCAATTTCAGTATCATTAAAAATAAACGTAACGTTTCCACTCGCCTCTGCATATGTAGTAAAATATGCATATACTGTTCCACTCATAATTAATATAAGTATCATTATAATGCTAATTATTAATACCTTTTTATTTTTCATTCTTCTACTCCTTTACTTCTGTGATAAACTACTTCCATTGTACACTACCGCTGTTGTTGCACTGCTCCCAGAAATATTTTTATAATCATATGTATATTCAAAATTAACAGTTTTTGTATTATTCTCTAACTTTACTGTTGCAGTTTCACTCGATGTTAATTTATAGCTTAGTGTATTATATATTGCATTTATAGTTACATTTGCACCTACTGGTATGTCTTTTATTACCATTGCTTTTTCTCCAGCATTTTTACTATGAGCTACATTTACAATATTATTATACACATTCTTTCCGTTTAGTTCAGCTTTTACACTGAAACTCAATTGTGCACTTACCGTATTTTGAGCAAATTTTGCAATTTTTGTGTTTATCACAAGTGTGCCTTTATCTGTTGCAGTGTCATTAGAAGGTTGTTTGCTATCATCTACTGTTACCGAATACCCATCCTTTTTTACAGTTAATGTTCCGTCTCCATTATTAGTTACACCATCTATTTTTCCTTCTTCTACTTTTGTTTTTAGATAATCTTCTAAGGATTCATAGCCATCTGTTAAATGATAGCCTACTACAATTCTAGAGATTTCTCCTTTTACATCCGATTCTTTTGATAAACTTGCAGCATTTTTAGCCTGTTTTATTACTCCATTATTTCCTAATACTGCATTTATACTAATTCCCGCAAGAATCAGCAAAACAACTATTGTTACAACTAATGCAATAATGGTGACACCTTTTTCTTTCAAGAAACCGTATATACGGTCATAAGACTTTCTGTCTTCTTTTTTTCTCATTTTTTTCCTCCTAAGTTTTCTCTTCTCTAATATTATTATATATATAATAACATTAGCCTTTCATCAATGCAAGTTTTTTCTTATAAACTTTAATTTTTTCTATTTATATATGTTTGACATTTTTCGTCATTCAGCGTAAAATGGGTATATCAAATAAAGGGGAGAAAAATAATGTTTGGACACAGAAGTGACGGCAGGAAATAAAAAACTGTTCCACCGTTTTTTAGAGTTATACCTTGTGTAATGTTGGAAAGAAACGATGCACAAGTTTATTTTAAGCAAGATATTAAATTAAAGGAATTAGATGAATACATTGATAGAAAAGCTAAAGAAGGTATAAAGCTTTCTTACATGAATATAATTTATGCAGCTATCGTAAAAATCATTGCCGAAAGGCCTTATTTAAATAGGTTTGCAATGAATGGTAGCCTATATGCTAGAAATCAAATATTTGTTTCTTTAGCAATAAAGAAAAGCTTTGCTGATGAAGGACAAGAAACAACAATAAAATTGCCTTTTACAGGAACTGAAAACATTTTCGAAATAAAAGAAAAATTAGACAAAGCAATAGAACAAAACAAAGATTACAGTACATCTAATAATACAGATGCATTAGCAAAAGCCCTTAGTATTGTTCCAAATGGATTTATTAGAGCTGCTTTTAAATTTATCAAATTTTTAGACAAACATGGTGCCGTTCCAAAGGCAATCATTTCAGCGAGTCCATTTCATACTAGCGTATTTTTAACTAATGTTGGTTCTTTAGGAATTGATAGCATTTACCATCATTTATACAATTTTGGTACAACAAGTTTATTTTTTGCAATGGGCAAAAAGAAGAAAAGTTATATTTATGATGATGATGAAATGCATGAAGAAAAATGTATTACCATAGCCTTTGTTGGTGATGAAAGAATTTGCGATGGTTATTATTATGCAACTTCTTTTAAGCAATTGTCTAAATATTTAAAGAAGCCAGAATTGTTAGAACAACCAGGAGTTGTAAAAGAAGATATAAAATAAATTTATAAAAGCTGATATATTGTTTTAGTAACATATATCAGCTTTTTATTATTTTTCTATTTCTTTTCTAAAGCTTATACCATTTTCAAGTTTTGGTAAGTCTAACATATCTAATATTGTTGCAGAAATATCTGCAAATGTGCTTCTTATTCCTAAATTCACATTTTCTTTTATATTCTTTCCATATACCAATATTGGAGTATATTCTCTAGAGTGGTCTGTGCTTGGAGTGCTTGGGTCATTTCCATGGTCTCCGGTTATAATAAGCATATCATTTTCCTTCATTTTGCTCATTATTTCTGGTAATTTCGAGTCGAAATATTCTAGTGCTCTTGCATATCCTTCAATATTATTTCTATGTCCATATAACATGTCTGTATCTACAAGGTTTGTAAATACCAATCCCTTAGTGTCTTTCTTTATTTCTTCAAGTGTCTTTTCTATTCCGTCAGCATTTCCATTTGTGTGTATTGCTTTGTCTATTCCTCTTCCACTAAATAAATCTTGTATTTTTCCTATGGCTACAGCATTTGTACCATTTTCATGCATTACATCTAACATTGTCTTACCAAAAGTATTAGACTCAAAGTCTTTTCTATTGTATGTTCTTGTAAAATTTTCTGATTTATCTCCAATAAAAGGTCTTGCAATTACAGTTCCAACATTGTACTCTGGGTTATCTAGAATTTTTCTTGTAATTCTACAAATTTCATATAATTTTTCTACTGGAATTACGTCTTCATGTGCTGCTATCTGAAATACGCTGTCTGCTGATGTGTATATTATAGGATATCCTGTTTTTATGTGTTCTTCTCCGAAGCGTTTTAAAATTTCTGTTCCAGAGCCAACTTCATTGCATAAAACTCCTTTTACACCAGTTTTCTCTATAAATTCATCAATCAATTTTTTAGGAAACGCATTTGGATATGTTGTAAAAGCAGGATGCTTAATATAACCAGACATCTCCCAATGCCCTACTGGACTGTTTTTTCCATCTGCTTGTTCTTGTGCCTTTCCGTATGCTCCTATTGTCTTTTCTTGTTTTTCTCCAACCTTAACTCCGTCTATGTTATATAGCCCTAATTTAGCCATATTGGGAATATTTAAAGACGTATTATTGTATATTCCAGCAAGTGTATTGCTTCCTTCATCTCCATACTTGTTTGCATCTGGAGCTTCTCCGACACCGAAGCCATCAAGTACCATTATGATTACTCTGTCTACCATACTTTTCCTTTCCATTGGCAAATAATCACAATTTTTGCTACGTCAAAATTTGATTCTTTCCCAACTCTTTTATTATTTGCTTGTCAAATTATACTCATACACCTTCACATTCTTTACAAAATTATCAAATTCATTCTTGAAAATATTTATATTAAATTCGTCTTTTCCTTTTAGCTCAAGCTTATATTTATCCATATTTATAAGTCCTTCTTGAGATATGTCCATTCCTAAAGGAAGTGTTTGATTGTTATTTTCAAAGAATGTTATATTCGAGTAAAATACTAACTTTGTATTTTCTGGAACGTTTATTTTATATAAATATGTTTCTTTAGATGTAGAAGTTTTTTCTAGATTATCCAAAGTTTCGAATGGATTTACACTAAATTTATCAAATCCATCTGGATCAATCTTTTCGTTGCTAGCCTTGTACAAAGATATATCATATGGAACTTCTATCTTTTCAGATTCATCTATAAGAATTTGTCTAAGTTCTTTTAATTTCTCTATAAATACGTCCATCTCTGTATTTAAATTTACATTTAAAACTTTGTACTTATCTTTTTCCGCTTCTCTATGTTGATTATTTTTTAATGTTTTTATCTTTGTCTTATCTTGGCTGATATTTCCAAAAATATCGAAATCCTTTTCTTGAATTTTATCAATATCTTTCTTGTAGTCATCTTTTAATTGCTGCAATAAATTTGCTATTTTTGTTTCATCTGCTTTTAATAGCTTTTCCTTCGATACTATGTTTATTCCATCTAGTACAAAATTTGATGCAAACAATGCATCTTGTTCTTTATGTGTTAATTTTTCTCTTTGTTGGCTATCTATCTTACTTGCAAAATTTTCTATATCTTCTTCATAATCAAATGTTTTTCTAAGACCTGTACTCGTTGTTTCTTCCTCTTCTACTTCACCTTCGGCAAGCATTTTCGACTCATCTTTGTTTGCATATTTCCAAAATTCGAATATACTCTTCTTATGCTCATCTATCTCTTCTAAAAACTCTGTTGCATTCTTTAATTTTTTATCAATATTATCAACCTTATTTTGTAAAGCCTTTAAATCTAGTTTTGCATTTTTATTATCTTTTACATTATTATCCAGTTCTTTGCCAATCTTAATAATATCTTCTACAGTATAGCTTTTAGATTCTAATTCATCATCTTTAAAATGTTCTATATTTTCTTTATCTTGACTTAAAATATCCTTTAATCTTTCTTTACTTGCAGAATGTTCAGAAACGTCTTCGTCTTTCTTGCCTTTCTTTCCCTTAAAGAAATATTTTATTCTTCCCATAAATGTTTTCTTGCACTCTAAGAAAGTAACAATCTCTTTCTCTTTTCTAAGATATTCTAGGTTTTTCTGTTCTTCTTGCTTTTGTAAATCTTTAATATCTGCTTTTACTTCCTTAGTCTCAGTCTTAACTTTTTCGTTTTCTTTTATCTTAGAAATTGACTCTTTCTTCAAAAACTCTGGCAAAGTATCATATTCAATTTTTTCATCATTATAATAAAATTCTAAGCCACCATTTTCACCAATCTTTATTTGAAATTGATAATCTTTTCTTAAATCATATGCTAAAATGAATAATGCTTTAATTAATTTATAACATTTTGATGCTTCTTTTTTATCTTTTAGAATAATTCTATATTGGCTTGTCATTTTATCATATATAACAGTCTCTCCAACTATTTGTAATTGAATATTTCCTTCTTCGTCTTCTATTTCATATATAGAAGGCCAATTTTTAGTGAAAAACCACAAATAATTTTCTAAATCTTCTATCTCTGATTTTTTTAATATTACTTCCGAATATTCCTCATTACTGATAGGCACAAAAATAGTGTTGTCCTTTTCACTCTTGCTCTTGCACGCTTCAATCTTTTTTTTCAATAAATAAAACATCGGCGAATTATCTGTTTCGTTTGTAGAAGCAAGCATAAAATATTTATCCGCATAATCAGAATAGAATATTTGCCACTTAAAATTATTAGCAAATTTCACATCAAATGGAATTTCTTTTTGAAAAGCCTCTTGTTCCATTTCTATTTCTTGAATATCTGACACCCTAGTCTGATTTATCATTTTTAAAAAGTATGCATACTTTTCAAGATTTTCGTTTGCCTCTGGCTTCATATATGTAAATAATGGGCTGGCAAGTTTATACCTTTCCTCTAAATCATCTAGTCTGTCCTTTGGTGTAATTAATATTTCAATATCTTTTATTTTTACGTACTTATAAACTTTATATGTAGTTTCGTCGTAAACCTTTGGTACTCTATATTCAAGTGGCTCAAAATCCTTTAAAAATTCTGGAACTTCTCCTAGTTCAAAACCAATATAGTCTACTTTTTCTCTTAACATATTTAAGTTTTCTGTTGTACCTTTTACTACTTTCCTTGGCATATTTGCTCCTCCAAATTTTGCAAATTAAATTACAGAATTAGTATATCACAACTTTATTAATAATGCTATAAAAATTTATTGTATAATAAAAACTTACGCCAATTTTTCAAAAAAAGAATACAAACATATTTTTTTATATGTCCGTATTCTTTTTGATTATATTTCCTATTTTGCAAATGTTTTTATTTCTTCATCTATTTTTTCTACAAAATCTTCTAGCTTCATTGCCCCAACGTCTCCGTCTTTTCTGTTACGAACTCCGACTTCTCCTGCTTCTTGTTCTTTATCTCCAACAACTAGCATGTATGGAACTTTTTGAAGTTGTGCTTCACGTATTTTGTATCCGATTTTTTCTGCTCTATCATCTACTTCTACTCTTACTTCTTTATCTTGTAATGCTTCCTTAACTTTATTTGCATATTCTAAGTGCTTATCTGATATTGGGAGTACTTTTACTTGTACTGGTGCAAGCCATGTTGGGAATGCCCCCTTTGTTTCTTCTATTAAAAATGCCATAAATCTATCTAGTGTTCCAAGTATTGCTCTGTGTATTACAACTGGTCTATGAGCTTTTCCATCTTCACCAATGTATTCTAGTTCGAATCTTTGTGGTAATAAGAAGTCTAATTGGCAAGTTGAAACTGTTACATCATGTCCTATTGCTGATTTTAATTGTACATCTAGCTTTGGTCCATAGAATGCAGCTTCGCCTTCTGCCTCGTAGAAGTCTAATCCTAGTTCTGTTAGTATTTCACGAAGTTGACTTTCTGCCTTGTCCCACATTTCGTCGTCATCAAAGTATTTGTGTTTGTCATTTTTATCTCTTAATGATAATCTAAATTTGTAGTCTTTAAATCCAAAGTCTTTGTAAACATCTAGTATTAATTTTACTACCTTTCCAACTTCATCTTTTATTTGGTCTGGTCTTACGAATAAGTGCGCATCATTTTGGCACATCTCACGTACTCTTTCAATACCGCAAACTGTTCCGCTGTCTTCATATCTAAAGTCGTGTGCTAATTCACCAATTCTTATTGGTAAATCTTTGTATGAACGCATTTTACTCTTGAATATTAGCATGTGATGTGGGCAGTTCATTGGTCTTAATACTAATTCTTCGTTGTCCATTTTCATTACTGGGAACATATCCTCTTTGTAGTGGTCCCAGTGTCCTGATGTTTTGTATAGTTCAACGTTTGCAAGTGAAGGTGTGTATACGTGTTTATATCCCATTCTTATTTCCTTGTCTTGAATGTATCTTTCAAGCAATCTTCTTACTGTTGCACCATTTGGCAAATACATTGGAAGTCCTGAACCTACTAATTTATGTGTCATGAATAGTTCTAAGTCTTTTCCTAATTTTCTGTGGTCTCTTTGCTTTGCTTCTTCTAATTTTGCTAAATGTTCTTCAAGCAAGCTTGCCTTTGGGAATGATATAGCATAAATTCTTTGAAGCATTTTATTCTTCTCGTCACCTCTCCAGTAGGCTCCAGAAGTTGATAATAATTTAGCACATTTTACTTTTCCTGTGCTCATTAAGTGAGGTCCTGCACATAAATCTGTGAATTCACCTTGCTTGTAAAATGATAAAACTTCGTCTTCTGGTAAGTCTTCTATTAGTTCTACCTTGTAATCTTCTCCTGCATCTTTCATTAATTTAATAGCTTCGCTTCTTGGAAGTTCAAATCTTTCTATTGGTAAATCTTCTTTTATAATCTTTTTCATTTCAGCTTCTATCTTCTCGAAATCAGCCTCTGAAAATCTGTATTCTGTGTCGAAATCATAGTAAAATCCACCATCTATCGCTGGTCCAATTGCAAGCTTAACATCTTTATATAATCTCTTAATAGCTTGTGCCATTATGTGAGATGTCGTATGCCAATATGCTTTTTTTCCATCTTCATTATCAAATGTTAAAATTTCTACATTGCAGTCTTTGTTTAAATTGTATCTTAAATCAACAACCTTTCCATCTACTCTTCCTGCAGTTGCAACTCTTGCTAAACCTTCGCTAATCTCTTTTGCAAGGTCTATTACAGAAATGCCTTCCTGTACTTCTCTTTTGCTTCCATCTTTTAATGTAATTATCATAAAAAATCCTCCTTTTGCATCTGGAAAACAAAAACACTCCCAAATGCTTTTAACATTTAGGAGTGCATATATGCACGGTTCCATCCTAATTTTTTACTTAATTTACTAAGCAAGCTTTCGCCAGTTTCCTGTGAGGTAGTTTTTCAAATATGTTTGCTTAGAATTGCTTTCAGCCTATGGCAATTCTTCTCTAGAAGTAACCTTTATTTTACTTTGTCTCATTGCTTATCTATTCACATATTCTTATAATAGTACTTTTTTTGTATTATGTCAATACAATTTTCTATTTTTTAGTTGGTTTTCCTAGTAGTCTAAACATGTTTTTCTTGTATTTTTCAACTCCTGGTTGGTTGAATGGGTTTACTCCAAGTATTGAACCAGACATTGCGCATGCAAGTTCAAAGAAATATATTAATTGTCCTAAAGTCTCTGCATTTAATTCTTGCATAGTTATTAATATATTTGGTACTTCTCCATCAGCATGTGCTTCTATTGTACCTTCCATTGCTTTTTTATTTACAAAATCTAATGATTTGCCAACTAAGTAATTTAGTCCATCTAAATCATCTTCATCTAAGTTTATGCTTATGTCTGAACCTGGCTTTTCTATTCTTATTACTGTTTCAAATAGATTTCTTCTTCCTTCTTGAATGTATTGCCCTAAAGAGTGTAAATCTGTTGTAAAGTCTACTCCTGTTGGGAATATTCCCTTTCCGTCTTTTCCTTCGCTCTCACCATAGAGTTGTTTCCACCACTCTGTTACATAGTGCATTTTTGGTTCGTAGTTTGCTAGTATTTCAATATTCTTATCATCTTTATATAAGATATTTCTTGCAACGGCATATTGATAACATTCATTATATTTTAAATCTTCATCACAATATTTATCTTGAGCAAATCTTGCACCTTTCATTAATTTATCTATATCAACACCTGCAACAGCTATTGGTAAAAGTCCTACTGGAGTAAGAACAGAATATCTTCCTCCTACATTGTCTGGAATAATAAATGTTTCGTAATTTTCTTTTTCTGCTAATTGCTTTAATGCTCCTTTTTTCTTGTTTGTTGTAACATATATTCTGCTTCTTGCTTCTTCCAAATCATATTTAGCTTCTAACAACTCTCTAAATATTCTGAATGCAATAGCCGGCTCTGTTGTAGTTCCAGATTTTGAAATTACATTTATAGAAAAGTCTTTATTACTTATTAAATCTATTAGCTCGCTCATGTAGTTAGGGCTTAAATTGTTTCCAACATATATTATCTGAGGAGTTTTTCTTTCTTCTTTGTCTTGTAAATTATAAAATGTATTCGTCAATGCCTCTATTACTGCTCTAGCGCCAAGATATGAGCCACCAATTCCAATAACAAGTAGCACATCAGAATTTGCTTGAATTTTTTTTGCACATTCTTTTATTTTCTTAAATTCTTTTTTATTATATTTAGTAGGAAGTTCTAACCATCCTAAAAATTCATTTTCATCATCTTTTTTCTCGTGTAATTCTGTATGAATTTTCTCTACCTCTTTGCTATACTTCAAGATAGATTTTTCGGTTATACCAGCATTTTTTAAATCTAATTTTAGTCCAACCATATATTTCACTCCTTTGTTTATTATATTTACAGTATTTATAATATATTAATTTTTTCTTTGTTTCAAGTGTTTTAGTAATATTTTTGTTGTAATAGCATACATTTATTATAAGTAAAAATAAAGGAGAAAACAATGGTAAATGTAGCCGTAATAAATATAAAAAGTTTAATAAAAATCTTACTTATTTTATTTGTAGTAATATTTTTTATTTATTTTGTACAAGGCCTATCTATTAATTTAGATAAGCTTGCTTTTTCTCCTTTTATCTTAAACCAAACAATTCCTGGTATTGCTACCACCAATGACTCAGATTTTTCCTCTATCGAGACATCATACATAGAATCCAAAAGTCCTCTACAGTTTTTACTTAATTCACAACTTCCAGTTATGTCGTCTATCAAAATAGCAACTCATGAAAGTGAAAATAATATTGCCGAAGAGCCTACCATTGTTGAAAATAATAATACCGATAATACTATTGAACATGCTAGTACGAATATAGAGACACAAGTAATTGATTCTGGTGTACCAAACAAATACACAAATGATTATCAAGGTGTTGAAATCAAAAATGGAACTAATTATACTTTAACTGATGATATTTTGAATTATGAAGGATTAGAAATTAATCAATCTGATGTGATGATTTTTCACACTCATACTTGCGAAAGTTACACACCCACAGAAAATTTTGAATATGAAGAAAGTGGAACTTTTAGAACTACAGATTTAGATTATTCTGTGGTCCGTGTTGGTAATTCTCTTACAGACCAGCTAACTTCATATGGTTTTAATGTTGTACATGACAAAACATATCATGATTATCCCGCATATTCTGGTTCATATGGCAGGTCTATGGCAACGGTCGAAAACTTGTTAATTTCACATCCAAATACAGACATAATTATAGACTTACATAGAGATGCTATTGCAGATACTTCTTATGCTCCTTCTATTAAAATTGGAGATGAGGTTGTATCTCAACTAATGTTTGTAATCGGAACAGATGGTGGAGGCCTAGAACACCCTAACTGGCAAAAGAATTTGCAATTTGCAGTAAAAGTTCAGAAAAAAGCAAACGAATTATACCCTGGGTTATTTAGACCAATACTATTAAGAAACAGCAGATATAACCAGCAACTTGGCAAAGCAGCCTGCATAATAGAAGTAGGAGCTACTGGAAATACATTAGAACAATCAATGGCTAGCATGAAATATTTAGCAAGAGTATTTTCATCAATTTTTGACTAATTCAAAAGTGTCTAGAACTATTAAATTAAAATTTAATAATTCTAGACACTTTTTATAATATCTTAAAAAACATTTGCATTCTGTATTTTTTGAGAATTTACAGTAATAATTTGTGTAAATAATTGTTGCAATAAAGAGCTTAATTCCTCTTGGCTATAATCATTTAATGTAACACTATTATCATCATTTAATTCTGTAACTGTTACATCTTTAAATGTTATTGCATTATTGTATTCTACATTAAATTGTACGTCATTTGCATCATATGATACATAAACTTTTTCAGTTGCTCCATTATCTGAAATACCATCTAATTCAAAGCCAATTTCAAGTGAGCAGTTCTCTTCTGAACTTGTTATAATATATTTACTTTTACTTGCAGATTTTTCTTTAGATATTGTATATTCTATATTGTTTGGAGTTGCAGTTGTCTCCTCTGTAAGCGCATCTGCTGTATCAAAAGAACCTGTCTGTTTTATTGTAATATTCTTGCCTCGTTCTAATATTACAGAAAATCCTACATTATCTTCATCTGTATTCATCTCAACATCAGCTTCCACACCATTTTCAGTACTTGTTAAAGTTATCTTAATAGATGTATTTGAAAAATCTTGTTCATTTAAATCATCAATTTCTTGGTCAATATTATCTTGATATGTTGATATATCATCACTCATGCCCAACATTTCAATAATTTCCGAGTCATTTTTAGCCTCATTTAGGCAGTATATCATAATATTTTTTAGGTTATCTTTTTCGATTGTTAATGTATATGAAGTATTATTATTTTTTGTAAAGTTTGACTCTGAAAGTTGTCCTGCCAATTTTCCTATATATTTTGTTACTAGGCTTTTGATATTTTGAACAGTTATTGATGACTTATCCAATTTTATATTGTTTGGCACTTTCATTTCTTCATCAATTCCTAATTTATTAGAAAGCTCATCTAGGTTTTCATTTTTTATTCCAACATATTTATTAGCAACTTCGTCAGAGCCAAGTGCAATCATCTGATTATTTTTTACAAGTTTAAATGCAAATTTTTCAGAATCCGAATAATTAATAGTTATTTCTTGTTCAAAATTATCATTATCTACATCTGTTGCGCCTTTAATTGTAAGATTTAAGTCTGTATTAATATCAGTATTACCTCCTGATTTTACTCTTAATACTCCAGTGTTTTCATAATTATTTGCTGATTTATTTGTGTAATACGTTTTTATGTTTTCATCATAAAAGAAATTATATAATTCCATATCTAACATGGTTCCATATTTAGAAAACATTTGTGAATTACTTTTTAATAAATCTGTTGCAAAATACACATAAGCAAAAGCACCTCCGCAAACTGCTAATATAATCAATAACACTATTATTACAATTAAAGCTTTTTTATTTTTCATCTTCTTATTCTCCCTTTATCACTTTTTTAATACTCCCCGCATTAAATTCTGTTAATTTTTCTTCTCCTGTTTCCATATTTTTTACTTTTACTGTATTATTTGCAATTTCATCATCACCAATTACTATTACATATGGAATTTCAAGCTTGTCTGCGTATTTCATTTTTGCTTTTATTTTTTTGTTATTTAAATATATTTCTGTATTTATCCCTAATTCTCTCAAACTTGTTGCTAATTCTAGTGGAGCTTTTTTATTTTCTGTCATTGGAATTATTAATACATCAGAAATTGATTTTTTATCTGCTTTAATTAAATTTAATTCATTTAATTTGTAGAATAATCTTGTTAGACCTATTGATACGCCAACTCCCGGAAGTTTTCTATCTGTGTAATTTTCTGCTAAATTTTCATATCTTCCACCAGAGCAAACACTTCCAATTTCTCTATAGTCATTTAAGAAGGTTTCATATACGGTTCCCGTATAGTAATCTAACCCTCTTGCTATTGTAAGGTCAACTGTGAAGTTTTTATCTGGCACTCCAAATAATCTAATATTTTCAACTACTTCTTTTAACTCATTTACGCCTCTCGTAAATGTAGCATTTGTCATATTATCTGCACCAACATCTGTATTTTGAGACTCGCTTTCCACAATATTTGCACTATATAAGTCCATTTTTTCAAGCTTTTCTATCTTTTCATCTGCACTTCCGTCTATTCTTATAAAATCTATTATTGTGTTTACTATTTTTTCGCCTACTCCAAGCTCTGCTATTTCTTTTCTTACAGCTTGCTCTCCAATTTTATCTATTTTATCGATTATTCTTAAGATTTCTACAGATTTATCTTTTTGGCCAATCCCTTCAAATAAACCATTTAAAATTTTTCTGTTATTTATTTTTATTGTAAAATTTTCAAATCCTAAAGTTCTAAAAGTCGAATAAATCACAGCTGGAAGCTCTGCATCATTTATAATGTCTAAAGTTTCATCTCCAATTATATCAATATCACATTGATAAAACTCTCTATATCTTCCCTTTTGTGCTTTTTCTCCTCTGTACACTTTCCCTATTTGATATCTTCTAAATGGAAAACTTAAATTTCCATAATTTTTTGCTACATATTTTGCAAGTGGTACAGTTAAATCAAATCTTAAAGCTAAATCCGTATCACCTTTTTCAAATCTGTATATTTGCTTTTCTGTTTCTCCACCAGCTTTTGCAAGCAATACTTCAGCATATTCAATTATAGGCGTATCTATTGGCAAAAATCCAAATTTTTGATACGATTTTTCAATTTTTTGCTTCATATCATCAAATAAAATCTGCTCACTTGGCAATAGTTCCATAAAACCAGGTAGAGTTCTTGGTTCTGTCTTTCCCATATTCTTCTCCTTTCATTTTTCGTCCAAAAAGGGTCGTCCCCATTGGGCGAAAATTTTAACATTCTTGTCGAGGTTTTAGTTCTAGGTAAATTGGCTTTTCTTCCTTTATTAATGTAGATTTTCCATGCCCCGGATATACTATTGTTTCGTCTGGTAATACAAGTAATTTTTTTGTAATCGAGTCTATTATTTGTACGAACGAACTGGTTGGTAAATCTGTTCTTCCCCAAGTTCCTCTAAATAATGTGTCTCCCGAAAATAATAATCCTTCCTTTTCACAATATAACGAAGTAGAACCTTTTGTGTGTCCTGGAGTGTGTATTACTCTAAATTCTAGGCTTCCAACATGAATTAAATCTCTGTCGTCTACTCTTGAATCTGGTTCTAGTTCTATGTCTCCCATGTTAATGCAGGCGCTTAGATTTATGTTTTCGTCATCTAAACCTTCTGCATCGTCTCTATGGATTAATATTTTGCCACCTTTTTTACTCTTTACCTCTGAAACGGCTCCAATGTGGTCTCCATGGCAATGTGTTAAATAAATGTATTTTACATTTGCCTCTAATATATCTAGCATTTCTAAAATTTTATCTGCTTCTCCACCCGGATCTATAACCATTGTTTCTTTTGTTTCTTCGTCTTCTACTATGTAACAATTTGTTGCTTCTCCTAATGTCGTTTGTACTTTTAATCTTTTTAAAATCATGTGTTGCTCCTATTTATTCCTTGGCTTCGTTTTATACGCAAGTCATATTTTTCATATATGTTTTATTTATTTCTTCTTACTTCATATACGCTGTCTATTTTTCTTATTGCTTTTAAAACACTGTTCAACTGTGCTATATTGCTTACTTCTAGCGTTAATTCCGTTAATACTATTCTTTCTTTAGATACTTTTGATGATACCGCCATTATAGGTGTTTTTTCTGCAGTTATTGTTGCAATTATGTCTGCAAGCAATCCATCTCTATCATTTGAAAATACTACAACATCAACATTATAGCTCGATGGTTTGTCTGTATACCATGAAACATCTATCATTCTGTTTTCTTCAGATACCAAGTCTTTTACGTTCTTGCAGTCTTTTCTATGTACAGATACGCCTCTTCCTTTTGTAATATATCCAACAATTTCGTCTCCTGGTACTGGGTTACAACATTTTGATAGTTTTACTAGACAGTTGTCTATTCCTTTTACAATTACACCACTTGTTGATGGTTTGTTGTTTGTCTTTTCCTTTGTAAGTTCTTCTATTTTTTCTTCTAGATTTTCTTCTTTATGAACTTTTCTGTATTCTTCAAGTACTCTTGAAACTATTTTATTTGCTGTAATTGTTCCGAATCCAACACTTGCAAACATGTCATCTGCACTATTATATTTGTATCTTTCAAGTGCAGCTTCAACAAACTCCGGTCTAAACAATTCTGGGTAGCTCATTCCAATTTTCTTTACTTCTTTTTCTAAAAAGTCTTTTCCTCTTGCAATGTTTTCTACTCTTTCATTTTTCTTGAACCATTGTTGAATTCTAGTCTTTGCTGTACTACTCTTTATAAATTTAAGCCAGTCTCTACTTGGTCCTTTAGATTTATCTGATGTAATAATCTCTACAATATCACCATTTTTTAATTTTGTTACAATAGGCATCATCTTGCTGTTTATCTTACAGCCAGTCATATGGTTTCCTATTTCTTCATGAATACTATAAGCAAAATCTATTGGTGTGGCTCCTCTTGGTAATACTTGAATTTTTCCCTTTGGAGTAAACACATAAACCTCATCTTCAAACAACTCTGTTTTTAATGTATTTAAGAACTCTTGTGGGTCTTGCATGTCTTTTTGCCATTCAAGTGTTTCTCTTAGCCAAGATAATTTATCTTGATTTACTACTACATTTGCCTTCTTGCCTCCCATGAAGCTTGCCTCTTTGTAGGCCCAGTGTGCGGCAATACCATATTCGGCTATTCTATGCATATCCCAAGTACGAATCTGTACCTCGAATGGAGTTCCTTTTGGTCCTATCAAAGTTGTGTGTAAAGATTGGTACATGTTAGGTTTTGGAACCGAAATATAATCCTTAAATCTTCCTGGCATTGGGTTATAAAGCTCATGCACAACACCTAATGCCGCATAACAATCCTTTACAGAATTTACAATAATTCTTAATGCGAATAAATCATAAATCTGGTCCAGAGTCTTATTGTCTCTCTGCATTTTTCTAAAAATACTATATAAATGCTTTGCTCTACCAGTTATTTCAGCTTCTATTTTTTGCTTTTTTAATTGAACTCTTATCTCGTCCATAATCTGGTCGATGAATTTCAACCTTTCTTCTCTCTTCTTGTCTATTCCTTCAACAAGTTCTCTATATTCCTCTGGGTATAAATATTTAAATGATAAATCCTCTAGTTCCCATTTTAAAGAATACATACCAAGTCTATTTGCAAGTGGAGCATACAAGTCCATTGTCTCCCTTGCATTTGCAATTTGACGGTCTCTGGCCAAATATTTTAATGTTCTCATGTTATGAAGTCTATCGGCTAATTTAATAAGAATTACTCTTATGTCTTTTCCCATTGCCAAGAACATTTTTCTGTAGTTTTCAACTTGTTGCTCTTGTTCACTCGTATAATTTAATTTTCCAAGCTTTGTAACACCATCAACCATTTCTGCAATCTCTGGCGAAAATTCCTTAGACAAATCTTGCAAAGTTACATCTGTATCTTCAATTACATCATGTAAAAGAGCAGCACAAATAGTGCTCTCATCAAGTCCAAGTGTAGACAATATATATGCAACTTGAACCGGATGGATTATGTATGGTTCTCCAGACCTTCTTAATTGGTCTCCATGTTTAGACTTTGCAAAATCATATGCTCTTCTTATTAATTTTAAATCTGCTCTTCTATTAGATTTTTTTGCATTTTCTAATACTTCTTCTATGGTGTGATTTACGTTTTCCGACATACTACCATCTCCCTTTACCTCTAAAAGACTTTAGCTTATGCTATGTCTCATGTCTTTTAGATTAATTTGTATATTTTCCATTCCCTTATAACTATTTATCTCTAAGTTTCCTACAACATCTACTTTTGAACCTATCGCATATTCAGAAGATATATTTCCTAAATTAAATCCTATTGTGTCTATGTATTTGTTTTCGTCTTGAAGCATTGCTTTCAAGTGTTTTCCTTCCGAAAGTGTTCTGATTGATGTTATTTTCAAATTACTAATTTGGAATAATGGCATCTTATTTCCTTCTCCAAATGGTTCTAGCAATTCTAAGTCTTTTATATCTTTTATGCTGATATCTTGTAATTGTACCTTTTCATCTATTTTAATTACTGGAACAATAGATGAAATGTTAGATTTTTCAGCATATTCTTCAAACTCTTTTTTAAATTTTTCAAAATTATCTTTTTCTATTGTAATTCCAATTGCCATGCTGTGTCCACCAAATTGCTTGATGTACGTACTGCATTTTTCTAATGCCTCATGCAAGTCAAATCCAGGAATACTTCTTCCAGAACCACGAGCTAAATCGTCTTCGTAGCAAAGTAATACGCTAGGCTTAAAATACATGTCTGTAATCTTTGATGAAACAATTCCAATAACGCCATGGTGCCAGTTTTCTCCACCTAATACTATACATGGAAGTCTCTGCTGTTCTGGGTCTTCCATCATCTTTTGAGCTTCATTAAATATTCTCTTTTCAATTTCTTGGCGTTCTTGATTATACTCATTTAAATTATGTGTTATTCTCTCTGCCTCATCTTTACTATCTGTTAAAAATAGCTCTAAAGCTTCTTTTTCATGCCCCATTCTTCCACACGCATTTATTCTTGGAGCAACTCCAAAAGATATTGCCATAGAATCTATTTTTTTATAACCAATACTATCTAATAATACTTTTAAACCAATATTTCGTGTCTGTCTAACTAGCTTTAATCCTAATTTTGATATAGTTCTATTTTCGTCTACAAGTGGAACAATATCAGAAATTGTTCCAACACATACTAAATCTAAGTATTTTAAATATTCCTCTTCTCTTACTCCCAGCCTCATCGAAATAGCCTGAGTTAATTTAAACGCAACACCTACACCAGCTAACCCATTAAATGGGTATTTGTTGTCTTTTCTCTTACAATCAACCACTGCAACCGCATCTGGCAATGTTTCGGTTGGTTCGTGGTGGTCAGTCACAACAGTATCTATTCCAAATGACTTTGCAAGTTCAATCTCTTTGTTTCCAGTAATTCCACAATCAACCGTTATAATCAATGTATGTTTATTGTCTGCAATTTCTCTTATTGCATTCTCGTTTAACCCATACCCCTCATGCAATCTATTTGGAATATACACATCTGTTTCAAGCCCTCTCTCAGCCAAAAATCTCTTCAAAACAGTGCTACTCGTAATTCCATCAACATCATAATCTCCATAAATTGCAACCTTTTCATGAGTTTCAATTGCCTTAACGACTCTATCTACCGCCTTCTCCATGTCTGGCATCATGAACGGATCATGAAAATCTGTCCTTCTTGGATGTAAGAAAACCTCTATCTCATCACTGTTTGTTAATCCTTTATTTGCAATAATATTTGCAACCAATTTACTTACGTTAAATTCTTCTGATATCTTGTTAATCAGTACATCATTTGCTTCGTTTAATTCCCATTTTTTATTCAAATTTTTCTCCTTACCTTTTTAACATAATATTGACAATATTTTATAACAAACAGCCCAAAAATACAAGCATTTGAGGTAAAAATCATTTGGTAAATGTGAAATATCATATCTTTTGGCGGTCTGTAAATTGTATCAAGTAATGTTTTAGATTTAAGAATAGAGCAGTCATTGAATTACATTGTTTAGGCTTGTATACCTGTTGTAAATGGCAAAATAGTATGTCTTTACATCTACACCTGTGAATATACATACTTTTTTATTTTTTTAATTTGCTGAGTATACCAAAACAACAGGAGGCGAAAATTTCGCCTCCTGCCACTTGCTATGGAGTATTATTAGATTTACAATCACCTATCCTTTATATTTCGTTTGGTTATAACTTCTCTCTAATTTTACATTAAAGAATTTCGAGTGCCTCCTGTGCCAGCTTGCCTCTCACAGATTTCTTGCTGTTGAGAGTAACCTGGAAGGTATGCGGATTGCCCTTCATCTTCTCGCTCAAATAGACCAAACCATTATAGCGAGAGTTGAGTTCAGGATTGTTAACCTGGTCAGGGTCTCCCAAGAAGATAAACTTCGAACCTTCGGCCGAACGAGTAACAATATCCTTGATGTCGCACGGTTTCACATTCTGCGTCTCATCAATAATAAACACAGTATGAGTAATTGTGCGACCACGCAGGAAACCAATCGGCTGAATCTCAATGTCTCCTCTTTCAAAGAATTCCTGAGCCTTCTTCTTCAGCTGAGCATTGGTAAAATCCGGGAACTTCGGACGAAGAATCTCCTTCAGATTGTCCAAGATACCTCCAAGATACGGACCGACCTTGTCGTCAATTTCACCAGGCAAGAAGCCAATTTCCTCATTGCCAACAGTAACAGTCGGAGTAGCAACAATAATCTGCTTATAAGACACTCTGTTTTTGTCTCCCTTCTTTTCAAGGGAACTCAGAGCCATCGCCAAAGAGCAGTAAGTTTTGCCAGTACCGGCAACACCCTTCACAACTACCAAAGGTGCAATATCAGGAGGTGTTAGCAGCGATTCCCAGAACATGTCCTGCTCATTATTGAGCGACTTATGCATAACATTTTTGTAATACTGCAAACGAATAATCCTGCCATTGGTATAACGACCAATAAGACCGGAATGCTCTCCGTTTATCACAACAAACTGGTTTTCCACCCACTCGTAATTCTCGTACTGCTGAACCTCCTCAACAGGAACACCATTTTCATCAGTGAACAGTCTGTCCAATGCTTCGCCCTGAATAAAGATTTCAGCTTTTCCGGTGTACTGGTCACAGGGCTTGGGGAAGATTTCATCCTTAAACAGCTCTGTGGTAATGCCCAGCTGATTGCCCTTCAACCGAATGTTCGGGTTTTTGGAAATCAGAATAACTTTCTCATTATTTGCCATCAGGTCTTTGCAAACCTGATAAACTCTGTGGTCAAGCCGAGAAAAGTCCGCAAGGTTTGCAATCTCCGCAGAAATAGGACCGTTATCCACAACTCGCAGACGGCTACCGTTACTCTGTTCAAAACCTTTTTCAGAAAGCAAATCCTTCTGCGGGATGTTGTCAATGTACTCAATCAGCTGGCTTGCCAAACTTTTCTTTTCAGGCACACCATTGTACCGATAAAGATTCTGCAAAATCGCCATAGGGATAACAATAGTATTGTCATCACCAAACCTCAAAGTAGGATTTTTTGAGGCCAACAACGACTCAGTTCTCAAGACAAATACTTTTTTCATTTGTATTATACTCCTTTGCAAATTGTGTTCTGAATATAGTGTACTTCAGAACTTTGTGTGTATTCGAACTTCTTACATTATATCACGCAAAGACCCATTTTTCAACAATTTACATAATATTTTTGACTTGTTTTTTACGAATCACACCCACTTTATTTATTTGCAATAAGTGTAGTTTGCACTATTTATAATAAATTTATTTTTATAACATTTGCAACTCAGTTCAAACTGTAAATAGTAACATTTGTTTATATATTAACAACTAAGGCTCCCATACTAGGAGCCTTAGCATTTTTACGAATTATTTTATTCAAACTTGGTAGACATGCTCTTTACAAGTCCATCATGATTCACACGGAAGAAATAGCCACATCCTAAAATACCAACTCTATCTGTATCTACTTCATTGATAATCCTTTCTGCAAAAATTTGCTTTGTATCCGCCTCACCGTGGTTTACAAGTACAAGCTCAAGGTGTTTGAACTTCTTGAGAAAGTCAATCATCTCATCAGCTTTTGCATGTGCAGAGTATTCAGTAGTATATTCCACCTGTGCCCTTTTCTTTACAAGAGTTCCTCCAATTTGCACAGGAGTTCCTACCTCAGCTTCTTTAAGCCTTGCTCCCAGAGTACCTTCTGCAGTATAACCAGTAAAGTGAATTAAGGCATTTTCCCGGGTTAAATACTCCGGAATATACACCTGTGCAGGTCCATATGAGCCCATACCGGAAGAAGTCAAAATAATTTTTGCTTCCTCACTTTCCAATATTTCCGCCCTACTTGTTCTATCGACAAAAGTTAAATTTTCCGGCAAGAAATTCCACATTTCTTCCTTAATATCCAGCCCATCTTTAATATACATGTTCGTATATCTAATTGTAAGCTTTCCATCAAGAAAAATAGGAACTTTAACACTCAGCTGACAATTTTCTTGCATGCATTTAATCTCATACAAGATTTCTTGCGCTCGTCCAAGAGAAAATACAGGTGCAACCACAGTGCCTCCTTTATTGATGCTTTTAAGCACGTTTTCGGCAAAGCACTTAGTAATCTCGCTGGATTCCATATTTCCATACGTTGACTCTTGAATAACTGTTAAGGGCAACTCCACAACCCATTTTGGCAGCTCAGGAACATCAAAAAACATATTCTTGTTATTATAGTCTCCCGTGAAAAACAAGTTAATGTTTTCATACCCATCACTTGCAATTTGCACCAAAATGCTTGTAGCCCCCATAAGATGACCATTCCTAAAAAAGGTCGCCTTAATATTAGGACGAATTTGAATGGTTTCCTCGTAATCGCAACCATGGACAAGCTTAATTGTTTGAGTTACATCTCCTTCGTTATACAAACTCGGATGGTTCTGCCGTTTTGCAACATCTTTCAGAACTCGGTAGCTGTCCTCCAATGCCAACGGCAAAAGTTTTGCGGTGGTTTTACTCATATAAATTTCCTTATCATACCCCTTATTTACCAAAAAAGGTAAACGACCAGTATGATCTACATGATTATGAGTAACCAGGCAAAAATCAATATTAGCAGGATTAAAAGGCAAAACTTCATTATTCTTGCTGTACTGCCTTTCCTGGAAAAGACCACAGTCAACAACAAATTTGACCGTACTATTATCTGGCTGTTTTACAATAATCAGATTGCATGAGCCAGTTACCTCTGGATGCACAGCCATTATGTCTACATAGAATCTCCGTTCTTTTGAAATCATAAAATAATCCTCCATTTCATGATAAAGTTATTAAACTCTAAAATGTTTTTTCAAACATTTTTCATTTTCATTCTACTACATCATATAGCCATAGTCAATAAAAATCGCCCACAAAATAGACAGCCTTTAGTAGCAGATTTTTTAAGATTTACAAAAACAATTTTAAATTTTGAAAAATAATGTCAAGCTCGCCTTTTGAGGAGCCCAAAGGCTCCGACCAAGAGCGCCGTACCGAAATTTTTCAAAATTAAATTGTTCTTGCAAAGGAAAAATCGCCCAAAAAGGTGCGTCCCCTTTGGGCGATTTTTGTTATTAGTCTTCACTTTCTTCTGCTGCTCTTGGTTTCATTAATGGGTATAAAACTACATCTCTTATGTTATCACTGTTTGTTAAGAATTGTAAGAATCTATCTATTCCAAGTCCCCAACCAGAGATTGGTGGCATACCATATTGCATAGCTCTTATATATTCTGTATCTATACTCATGGCCTCTTCATCACCATTAGCCTTTAATTCAGCCTGCTCTATAAATCTTTTTTCTTGTTCGTCACAGTCTACAAGCTCTGAATATCCATTTATTATTTCTTGTCCATTTACTACTAATTGGAATCTGTCTGTCAATTTTGGATTTTCATCATTGCTTCTAGCAAGTGGAGATAAATCTATTGGGTGTTCAATTAGATATGTTGGGTTTATTATGTTTGGTCTACTTACTTTTTTGTATAATGTATCTATTAAATTTCCTCTTCCTAATTGTTCTAAGTTGTCTGCCTCTAGTTTTATTCCTTTCGCTTTTATTTCTGCAAGTAAGCTTTCTGCTGTTTCGAATTTGTCAATATCTATTCCACAGTCTTTAAGTATTAAATCTCTGAATGATACTACTTGCCATTCTCCACCAAAGTCAATTTCTTGTTCTCCAATTTTGATATTTAAGTTTCCATCGAATAATTTTGATAATATGTATATAATCATTTCTTTTAAGAATTTCATATTATCTCTATAGCACCAATAAGCACTATATCCTTCAACCATTGTGAAGTCTTGTAAATGGTTTGCATCCATTCCCTCATTTCTGAAGTCTCTTGCAATTTCATACACATTTGAAAATCCACCAATTATAAGTTTTTTTAATGTTAATTCTGGAGATATTCTTAAATATACGTCCATATCTAATGCATTATGGTGTGTTATGAATGGTTTTGCAGTTGCTCCAGAAGCTGTATTTTGAAGAACTGGTGTATCTACCTCTAAGAATTCATGTGTATCTAAGAACTCTCTCATTAATCTGATAAACTTTGTTCTTAGTACAAATCTCTTTTTAGCATCATCGTTCATTATTAAATCAAGATGTCTCTCTCTGTATACTGCATCTTGGTCTGTTAAACCATGGAATTTTTCTGGAAGTGGACGTATTGCCTTTCCCAAGAATGTGTATTCATAAACTTGAAGTGATTTTTCTCCAGCTTGAGTTGTAAATATTTCTCCTTTTACTCCAATGAAGTCACCTATATCAACTGTTTCGTGTAAGAATTTATATACATCTTCTCCTAAATCTTCTTTTTTAATAACTAGTTGAAGATGTCCCTCTAAATCCCTTAGATCTATGAAACTTATTTTTCCTAATTTTCTCTTAGACATTACTCTTCCAGCAATTGAAACATCTTTTGTTCCATCTGGTAATTCTCTTGCTTCTTTAATTTGATGTGTTCTCTCATATCTCTCTGGATGTACGTTTACACCATTATCTATTAGCTTTTGCATTTTATCTCTACGTACTTGCATTAATTCTTTTATGTCTGCCATATTTAACAACCCTTTCTAAAAAGCAAAGTTCTTATATTTACAAAACTTTGCATTTTCTCTTTAAAATTATGTAACCATTATATTACAAAAAGCCTTGTGCGTCAAGGCTTTTCTTTTGGTCTAATTATTTTGTTATCCATTTTACTAAATCCAAGTTTGCTGGGTCTAATAACATTTCATTTTTAGGCATTACTCTAAATGTATAACCATAGTTTCCGCCAGTTGTAAGTTCAACTGTTGCTTCATACTCATATTCTTTCTTTTCATCGTCACTGCCTATTAAATTCATAGGTATTATTTGAATTTTATCAACTATACCATTTTCCATTATTTGCCCATAGTAAACTTGTGCTTCTATAGAGTTTTTATCAATGTTTGGTAGATATACTTTACATCTAACTGTAATGTTGTTTCCAGCATCTACTGTAATATTATCTAAGTTACCCTTTTCTTGTTTTATTGTTATATCATTCCAGTTCGAATATAAATTGTTTTTCCAACTATTAAATTCTGCAACTGATGATAAATCTGTGTAATATTTGTTGTACAAATTGCAAAGTGGCATGTAAAATTTATTTGTATAATCTATAAGCATTCTAGCAGTGCTGTATCTTCCAGCATTAGACATTATAGATTGCTTCATTATTTCCATCCATCTCTTAGATATTCCGTTTTCGTCTTTATCAAAGAATGTTGGAATTATTTTATTTTCTAATGTTTGATAAATGCTCTCGCTATCAGCATTATCTTGTTCTTCATAAGAAGAATATTCTGCATTGGTTCCTATTGTCCAACCATTTTTCTGGTTGTATCCTTCTGCCCACCAGCCATCAAGCACGCTAAAGTTTATAACGCCATTTACAGCTGCCTTTTGTCCAGATGTACCAGATGCTTCCATTGGTCTTCTTGGATTATTTAGCCATACATCAACACCACTTACTAAATATTTAGATATACCTATATTGTAGTTTTCAAGTAAGAAAATCTTACCTTTAAATTGAGGCTTCATAGATAATTCGTGAATATATCTTATTAAATCTTTTCCTCCGTTATCTGATGGATGTGCCTTGCCTGCAAATATTATTTGAACTGGTTTTCCAGCCTCATTTAATATTTGTGTTATTCTCTCTAAATCTTTGAATATTAAAGTAGCTCTCTTATATGTAGCAAATCTTCTAGAAAATCCTATTGTTAAAGCATTTGGATCTAATTTTGATGTGATATCATTTATATCACTATAACGATATCCCTCTCTTTTTAATCTATTTGTTATATTTTCTTTTACCAATTTTAAAAGCTTAACTTTTCTTTCCATATGAGCATTCCATAATTCTTGGTCTGGAATGTCTGCAATCTTCTGCCAGGTTGCATCATTTTTGATATCATCTTGCCAATATGGTTTTAAATATTCATTATATAATCTCTTTAAATTTGGTGCTAGCCATGTGCAAGTGTGAATTCCGTTTGTTACATAATCTATTGGAGCTTCATTTGGGGCTATGTTTGGCCATACCTCTCCAAATAATTCTCTCGAAACCGCACCATGTAATTTACTTACTCCATTCTTCTTTCCAGAGAATTTTAAAGCAAGAATTCCCATGTTAAATCCAGTATTAGATAAATCTGCATTTGGCTTCATTCCTAATCTGAAAAATTCTTCTTTGGTAATAGAAAATCTATTCCAATAATCTTTAAAATAAGTTTCAACTAAAGATAGTGGGAATATATCATTTCCTGCTGGAACTGGTGTATGAGTTGTAAATACTGTTTTTGCAGCAACAATCTCCTCTGCCATATCGAAACTTACTTGTTTCTCTTTAATAATATTCTTCATTAATTCTAATATTAAGAAAGCAGAATGTCCTTCATTCATATGATATACAGTAGGATTTAATCCTAAAGTTTTTAGAAGACTTGTTCCAGCCATTCCAAGAACAATTTCTTGTTGGATTCTCATTTCTTGGTTTCCACCATATAAATGAGCTGTTATACCTCTGTATTCAGGAATGTTTGCATCTATATCAGAATCCATTAAATATAGTTTAACTCTTCCAACATTAACTTGCCAAACCTTTAGATAAACTCTTTTTTTAGGCATATTTACATACACTAATAAATCTTTGCCTTCTACATCTTTTACAGGATATATTGGTAGAGTATCTATATCATTTTCTCTATCTTCTTCATATTGTTGTCCATAACCATTTATAATTTGATGGAAAAATCCTTTTTTATATAATAATCCAACAGCCACAAGTGGTATACCTAAATCACTTGCTGACTTCAAGTGGTCTCCTGATAAAATTCCAAGTCCCCCAGAATATATTGATAAAATTTGGTCTAATCCATATTCTGCTGAAAAATATGCAATCAAATCATTCTTATTATCTGGATAATTTTTCTTAAACCATGTTGCTTTACTATTCATGTAGTCATAAAAATCATTTGCAATTTTATCATATTCCTTCAAAAACTCTGGATTTTCGGCTACTTTTTCCAATCTCTCCTGTGAAACAAGTTTTAAAAACTTAACAGGATTCTTTCCAACAGTCTCCCATAAATCACCATCAATTATCTTAAATAATTTTAAGAAGTCTGTATTCCAAGCCCACCATAGGTTACCAGCAATTTCAGACAATTTATTAATTCTTTCTGGTAGTTGTGGAGTTACTGTTATTTTATTAAATACGTACATTAAATTTCCTCCTTCGTAACTTATCAAATTCATCTCATCGTTTAATATCATCATTCTATATTATGTATTAACAAACAGAAATTGTCAAACCTTTTTGACAATTTTTTTAAATTTAACGAAAAAATTTTTTCTTAATTTTTAGACTCTAAATTAGTTCTAATTATATTTACTAAACTTTATTTTTTAAAGTCACTTTAAATTCATATTCTATATGTTATAATATATTTAGTAAAATTAACATTGCAGAAAATATTTACAAAAATATTTAATAAAGATTTTTTCAATAATACTATTTAATATAATTTGAAAGGGATGAATTTTATATGAAATTTATAAGAAGACTTTTATTATTTTTATTAATCATAATTGTCATTGTGTGCAGTGTATTCTATATGAATGGAAAAAAGTTGTATGACTCAAAACTATCATCAATAAGTCTTGAAGATAAAATTTCATCTATAAAATCAGATGAAAGCTACGTATCTTTAAAAGATTTACCAGACTATTACAAAAATGCAGTAATTGCAGTTGAAGATCACAGATATTACAATCATGGAGCAATCGATCCAATTGCTCTAGCTCGTGCAATAGTCAGTAACATAAAACAGAAAGAATTTAAAGAAGGTGGTAGCACAATTACTCAGCAAACAGCAAAAAACTTATACTTCATATCTGAAGATGATGTTGTAAGCCGTAAAGTTGCTGAAGGAATTCTAAGTTTCAAGCTCGAAAAAGATTACTCGAAAGACGACATCTTAGAACTATATGTAAACACAATATACTTTGGGAATGGATATTATGGGATAAAAGAAGCCTGCAAAGGCTACCTAAAAAAAGAGCCAAAAGATATGACTCTTTATGATGCCACAATGCTTGCCGGAATTCCAAATGCACCAAGTGTGTATGCGCCAACAGTAAATTTTAATTTAACTCAGAGCAGACAGCGTAAGGTTGTTTCATCAATGCTAGAATATAAATATTTATCTCAAGAGCAAGCAGATAAATTAAATAAAGAAATTACAAATGCCAAATGGTAATGTACAAACTGGTACAAATTAGTAACTGAGAGCAAACTGTACAATTCATTACAAAATGTCATGAATCAGAATAACAGCTGTGTATGAAGAAAGAATTATGCAATCTGTTACAAAAACATGTTAAAACATAATATAAAATATAGACAAAAAAATGCGTATGATTTTCAAAAGACGAATTCTTAATTTTAAAATAAGAGTTCGCCTTTTATCTATTTTTTTATCAAATCCTCTAAAGTTTTACTATCCACATAATTTTCAATTGCATTATCTAGCCCTTGCCAGAAAGAATATGTTAAACAACTATCTTGCTTATGGCATCCTTCCTGAACACATGTTGTTGGGGCTAAATCCCCTTCCGCAGTTCTCAAAATATCCCCAACTTTATATTCATCTGGTTTTCTAGCAAGCTTGTATCCTCCGGCATTTCCTCTAGAACTTTTCACATAACCTGCCTTATTCAATATTGCAATTATTTTTTCTAAATATTTTATTGAAATCTCTTGTCTTGTTGCAATATCTTTTAATGCTATATATTCTTTTGGATTATTCATGGCCAAATCCAGCATTATTGCTAATGCATATCTACCTTTTGTTGAAATTTTCATTATATTTTTCTATATGATACTAAAGTTAGTACCATACACTCCTTTCCAGTTTTTATATTAATTACAAACGGGGGATATGTTTTATATACTTCCCCCGTCATATTTTGTCAAATTGTATTTACTCCTCTTCTTTGCTTGCACTGTTTTCTTTGAATTTTGCATAACTTTCCTCAATTGCCCCCAGCAACCAGTCATGCACCTCCACAGGAGTCTTGCTTTCAGTATTTAACAGCACCTTATCAATTTCCACGCTTTTTAAAAAGTTGCCAATGATTTCTCTGTTGAACTCATCAATAAACTTTCTGTTTACAACGTGACCTTCTCCGCCTCGTCTTCTAATGCTTTCTTCGGTCGGAATAGTAAGTGCTACAATGAAATCAGTCTTAACTCCAATAGCTTCAAAGAAATTTTCAACACATTTGCTTTTTTCTTCGGAAAATTCACCACGTTTAGCATACAAATAGTTCCACGAGAGAGAATCCACAATGCCACGGTCCACCAAAACAATATCTCTGACATTATTAATTTCTTCATAAAGTTTCTGTGCTGTCTTCAAGGTCATCCAGATGTTACCTTTGGAACTACCTGTTTTAAACATATCAGGTACAATCTCCGCCGATTCTCTAACTAGCCCAACTTTATAGCCTTTTTCCTCCAAGCTTCTTCTCAGCATTTTCACGCTGGTAGTCTTACCAGCTTCAGGTGTACCAACAAATTCAACAATGAACGGCCGCATAGTTATGCAACTCCTTCCTCATTACAAATGAATTACGTACTCTGTATGTAGTTTATCATCTTTTTTAAAAAAAGTAAATAGTATATGCTTATCATCCTTACATTTGCATTATACTTCTTTTCAATTTTTAGTTATTAATATATGTATCAAAAAATAATTTCAGTAATTTTAGGTTTTTTCAAAAAATGTATTGACATCTATTCAAAAATATTGTATACTTCTAAGTGCGTTAAGAAATGCACCCTTAGCTCAGTTGGTCAGAGCAACCGGCTCATAACCGGTCGGTCCAAGGTTCGAATCCTTGAGGGTGCACCATTTATTATTTTTTAAATGGCTAAATGGGCAGATGGCCGAGTGGCTAAAGGCGGCAGACTGTAAATCTGTTCTCGTAAGGGTACGATGGTTCGAATCCATCTCTGCCCACCAAGAATTAAGTAGTATTCTGAAAAGAATATTACTTTTTTTGTTTCTCATAAAAAAAATGGATTCGAAAAGGAGGATCAGAAAAGCGTCCGGTGGACGGTTTTCCCGACGCGGCTTGGCGAATCCATCTCTGCCCACCAAGAATTAAGTAGTATTCTGAAAAGAATATTACTTTTTTTGTTTCTCATAAAAAAAATGGATTCGAAAAGGAGGATCAGAAAAGCGTCCGGTGGACGGTTTTCCCGACGCGGCTTGACGAATCCATTTCTGCCCACCAAAAATTAAGTAGTATTCTGAAAAGAATATTACTTTTTTTATTTCTCATAAAAAAATGGATTCGAAAAGGAGGATCAGAAAAGCGTCCTGTGGACGTTTTTCCCGACGTGGCTTGTCGAATCCATCTCTGCCCACAAAAAAACAGCATCTTGAAATATAGATACTGTTTTTATTTCTTATTTCATAATTTCTTTTATAAATTCTTTTATTTCTCCCTCTTCTGCATTTTCAAAGAAATATTTTTTAAATTGTTCTCTATTTATTGTTTGTAGTAAAAATTCTCTATCAATCTCTTTTAAAATTGTAAGCATATCTTTATGCGTAATTTTTTTTACTTCATCTAATAGCTTTTTATTAGCCTGCTCTGGTACAACTCTTTCTTTGGGATATCCACCACCAGCTGGTGCCTCAAATAATTTTTCAAATATATATCTTAATGTCAATTCTGAACCCCAACCGAAGCCTTTAGCATACCCTAATGCTACCGCATTTCCAGCATTTATTTGACTAAATAAATACGCATCTGTTGGATCCTCTATGTGACCACATAAAACATTTGGAAAGCTATTTAAAGCAAGACAAGCTCCTTCTCCTGTGCCACAACCAGTCACAACAAAGTCTACAGCCTTAGAATTTATTAATATTGCTGCTAGTAACCCAGCTTGTACATATGTTAAATTATTTTCTTCTGCACTTTCCATTCCATAATTATATACTGTATCACCATGTATGTTTGCAACATTCTTTAATTCTTTATAAATTATTGTATTTTTGCTTGCCTGACTATTTTCATTTATTAATGCAATTTTCATATCAGCTAATCTTCCTTTCTTTTCTTAAATTGCTCGTATACAATTTTCTTGATTATATCCATTTTTTTCACAATAATTTAAAAAGAAAGCATATGTAATTTATATGCCTTCTTTATGCCTTTGTATTTTGCAAATTTTTTTATCATTAGTTATAATATTTATTTAAATAAAATATTATCTTCTGTCTTCATCAGCACTTGGTAATGCTGGTATATCTAATACAACTTTTATCTTCATTATATATTTAATTGTTCTTACAAATTTGCTTTGTTTAAATCTTTGCCATAATGAAGGTTTTACTTCCACTCTTGTTGACTCATAATATTGTGTATCTTGTTCAACTGGCTGTGCCTGTTGTAAAATTTGTGCCTTTGGTTGTTCAACTGTTTCTATTTTTTCTTCTACAACTTCTTCAACATCTTCTTGTGGTGCTGGTATTAATTTTAATGCATCTGCAACTTCTATGCCTATGTAGCTAAGAGCTTTTGACTTATCTTCAATTCTTTCCATGTCTATTTCGATATGTAAGTTTGATTCTAGGTTTGCAATTCTCGCATTTATTAATTTTAATGCATCTTGATAATTTTGTGATTTGTCTGATTTTGATCTTCCAATTACACCTAATGTATCTAGTATATCTTCTGTGAAATCATCTGACATTTCTTTTATAGATTCTTTCCAGCCATCTTCTTTATTTACAACCATGTTTAAAACATCCTTTAGTTCACCTGATAAAGCGATGTTCTTCTCTCTTTGTCTTATTAACTCTTCTATTTGCTTTGTATTTTCTTCAAATTCATTTGTAGCAAATTCTACAAGTCCATAAGCAGCTTTATACACACTCTTTGGGAAGTTTTTCTTTTTTGGATATTCAATTAAATATGTTTTTATAGATTCTACTAGATCTTTAAAGAAAGCGTCATCTTCTAATTGAACGATTTGCTTTTTGCTATTTGGATCTATCAATCTTTGAACTTTCGCTATGTTTGATAATATTTTTTCCTCAGTTATTACCATTCTTACATTTACTATGCCAGATCTAGACATTGTAAAATTCCTCCTCTTCATATGTATCACTATAATATAAAATAATTATATATTATTCAACAAAAAATTACAATAGTTACTGGTCGTTTTTGTATTACACTTTTCTAACAGTTTTATTACAAAAATATTACAGTAACTATTTTTGTTAATTACTGCAATATTTCTGCCTTTCTTATTACGATTTTAGTATATATGGCCTATTTTATAGCCTTATCTTTATTTATTTCTGCGAATCTTTTTATTTTCATTGTTGTTGTTTTTTCAAATTCATCTTTCTTTATTTCAATTTTCTTTACGGCCTTATAAGATGTAAGCTTTTTATTGTTTTCTTTTACCTTATCCCAAATTATTTTATAAATTTCATCATCTGATAAATTCTTTCCGTGTAGCTCTTCTATTTTAGTATAGTTTGGTATAATTTTAGCTGTTATTATTAATTCTTTGTCATGAGCATCTTCTGATTCTTTCTTTCCATATACCATACATTCAGATATTTCTGGAATTTCGCCAAGCATTAGTTCTATTTCTTCTGGATAAATATTTTTTCCATTTTGTGTTACTATTACATTCTTACTTCTACCAGTAATGTAAATAAATCCATCTGAGTCTATTCTTCCAATATCCCCAGTGCAGAAATATCCATCTTCCATAACTTCATTTGTTGCTTCTTCATCTTCATAATACCCCAGCATTACAGTTGGTCCTTTGATAAGAATTTCTCCCTCTCCAGCATCATTTACATTTTTTAGTTTAATGTCTGTATCCTTTACGGCCATACCAGTTGAAGCATATCTAGATGGTTCATATTCTGGTGTTAGCGCTGCAATAGGAGCTGTTTCTGTAAGTCCATATCCTTGTAAGAATTTTATTCCTATATCTTCTACCCATTTGCCAACTTTTGCATCGATTGGAGCAGCTGCAGAAACTATTATTCTAAGATTTCCACCTAAGTTATCTAATATTTCTTTAAAAACTTTTCTCTTTATATCTATATTTACATTTTTCAAAAGATTTGTAATATGTATCATAGAATTTACCATTCCATCTTTTTTGCTTTTCTTAATTGTTTCATTTATTTTCTTGTATAGACTCTCTATTAGTAATGGAACAGCGAGCATTGCTGTTGGTTTCGATTCTTGCAAGTTTGGCACAATATATCTTAGTCCTTCACATACAGCAACAGAACATCCACATGCAAATGGAAGTAAGAAACCTATTGTTGATTCATATGTATGATGTAATGGAAGTACTGAGAATAGTCTATCTGAAGTATATAATCTTACATATTCTGAAACTGCATTTATATTAGCTGCCAAATTTCTATTGCAAATCATTACTCCCTTAGATTTAGAAGTTGTTCCTGAAGTGAATATTAACATTTTAAATTCTTCTGGATCAATTTCTATATCCAAATATGATGTATCTCCACTATCAAATATTTCCTTTCCTTCTTGTATTAGATAATTGAATCCCATGTGTTTATCCATTATATGTTCATCAGAATCCATTTTAATAAAATATTTTACAGTTGGAACATTATTCTCTATCTTTTTTATTGCATCCTCTTTTTTAGCCGAATAAATTACAGCAGTTGCATTTGCTCTATTAATTACATTCTCAAGTTCATTTTCTGGAAGTTCCTTATCAACAGGAACAACTATTCCAGCACCACAAAGTAACGTCATATAAGATACATACCAATCATATGTTGTTTCACTAACAATTACTACTCTTGAATTCTTTGGTAGCATTTTTATAAGTTTAGAGCCCAAGTCTACTACGTCCTCACCAAACTTTTTATATGTGTATTCTTTGTATGGTTCTTTATGATTTGGTTTTTGCAATATTAATGTTTCATCTGCGTAATTTTTCATAGAATGTATAAATATTTCTTTTACAGTCTTATAATCTGTTGCTGGATATGGTTGATGCTTTTTGTTTTTCTTTTCTTGAGCTTCCATAACTTTCGAATAATCTACTTTTACATCTTCAACATTTGGTATATCATTCATTTCAATCTTTTTAAATTTAAAATCTGGTATTTTAAAATCTTTTAATATTCTCATTTTCTTCGTCAGCAGTCTTTAAACCACTGCACTCCTTTCCCAATTCTAATACTAATTATCTCTTTAATTTTCGTATAAATGTTTTTTCTATTTCTGAATATAATTCTTGTACATTTATTTCTTTATCTGTTCTCATTTTGTAAATCAAACTCGAACAAGTAAACCCGAATATACCAGAGGCTATAACATTTTTATCACCGTCAATTATTTCTTTTTTGTTTATTCCATTTTCAACAATTTTTTCTATCATTTGTATATATTCGAATACATATTTTTTGCATAAAATACTTCTTGGTCCATTACCCCATATTTCACTCAAAACTATGGTCATGAAATCTTCATATTTTACTAGTACCTTTATTTCTATTAACACAACAGCTTTGATTTTATCTATTGAGCTTTCCAATTTTTCAGTTTTAATTTCAACACTGTTTTTTAATAGTTTCACTCCCTCTTCAATTAAAAATTGAAAGATTTCTTCTTTGCTTGAAAAGTGATAATACAGTGTTCCTTTTGCCACTCCAACATTTGCAGTTATTTCTTCTATGCTAGTTGCATCATATCCTTTTTCTGCAAATAGTTTCATCGATGTCTCGAATATTTTTCTTTTTGTTTTATTCATTTATTTCACCTTTAAAAAATTCAATATATTCAAAATTATACTATATTTTTAGTATTACATGCAATATTTTCGAACATATAGTCAGTTTATTTTTTTAATCTCTTCTTACCATCTAGAACGTCTAAATTATCTAACGCCTTGCCAGTTCCTAGTGCTACACACGAAACAGAATCTTGTGCTACCATTACATTTATCCCAGTTCTCTCTTGCAATAATTTATCTAGTCCATCTATAAGGCATCCTCCGCCAGTCATGTATATTCCTCTATCACTTATATCTGCAGATAATTCTGGTGGTGTTTTTTCTAATATTGAATGAACAGCTTCCACAATTTGCTCTGCACATTCGGTTAGCGCCTCAAGCATTTCACTTGAATATACTGTAACTGTTTTTGGTAAGCCAGTTATTAAATCTCTTCCCCTAATTTCCATTTCTGCATCCTGTATTTTGGGATATACACATCCTATGTTTATTTTTAAATCTTCTGCCGTTCTTTCGCCTATCATGATATTATGCTTCTTTTTTACATATTTGACTATCGACTCATCGAATTTATCTCCAGCAACTCTGATTGATGTGCTTATAACCGTTCCACCTAAAGAGATAATTGCAATATCAGTTGTTCCTCCACCAATATCTACTACCATATTACCGCACGGCTTTGATATATCTAAGCCTGCTCCTATTGCTGCTGCAAGTGGTTCTTCAATTAGATATACTTTTCTTGCTCCGGCTTGTGATGCTGCATCAATAACCGCTCTTTTCTCAACTTCTGTAACTCTTGATGGTACACAAATCATTATTCTTGGTGCAAAAATATACTTTCCACATATTTTATTTATAAAATACTTTAACATTTTTTCTGTAACTGTGTAATCTGATATAACTCCATCTCTTAATGGTCTTGTTGCAATTATGTTCCCCGGTGTTCTTCCTAACATTCTTCTTGCTTCTTTTCCAACAGCAAGTACATCACCTGTATCTTTGTCTACAGCAACCACTGATGGTTCTCTTAAAACTATACCTTTTCCTTTAACGTATGCAATAACTGTGGCTGTTCCTAAATCTATGCCTATATCTTGTCCAAATTCTAACATCAGTATCTTCCTTTCAATTCTGATTATTGCTAAACTGTTACAATTATATTACACATTTTAGTAAATTTCAAACCTTTTACTGCATTTTATATAAATACTTATAAAAAATAAAATAAAAGTCAGGTTAACTTTATTTCCAGTTTTTTCTGCTTTTATTTTTCCGTTTATTATTGTTATAAAATTACATATTTTAATAATATTATTGCTGATAAAAATATTGATATATTTTTTATTTCTTCATTTTCTGCATCTGATAAATTAATTAGTTGAGCATTAGATTTTTCTTGTATATATTCGTCTACTATGCTCATATTGAATGATTTTATATTTTCTGCCTCAAAGTTTATGGTAAAGTTTTTTGTTTCTTTTGCTTTCAATTCGTCTATATCAAGATATTTTGTCAAAATCACATTACCTTTCTTAGACAAGAAATTAATCTTAACATATTTCGAATGTATATCTGAATCACTATTATTGGTTAATTTTCCTTTTACATATCCATTAACAAATGTTGATTTTGCTTCGTCAACTTCAATCTGTATTTCATCGCTCGAATAAACATTCTGTTCCATTGTCTCGTATGTACCTTTTATAAAGCCAATTGATACAACTGTTACAAAAATATAAAATGCCACAAACATTAAAAGATATTTTCCAAATGTTTTTAATCTACTCATAATTTATTACCCCAACTATAACCTTAAATATCTTTGTCTATTGTTTTATAATTTTCTAAATACTCCAGCAACTTTTCCTAATATCTCACAATTTGGTACTATTATAGGATCCATTGTGGAATTTTCTGGTTGTAGTCTTATATGGTCTTTTTCCTTGTAGAACGTTTTTACAGTTGCCTCGTCATCTATTAGAGCAACAACGATCTCACCATTCTCAGCTGTATTTTGTTTTTTTACAAGAATATAATCACCATTCATAATTCCTGCTTCTATCATACTTTCTCCTCTAACAGTAAGCATAAAACAGTCACTATTACCAATAAAGTCTAGTGGTATTGGGAATGTATCTGTTATATTTTCTACAGCTAAAATTGGAGCTCCTGCAGTTATTCTTCCAACAACAGGTACTTCTACCATTTCTTTACCAGAATATACACTCTTATCTTCTGATTGTGCTGGTTTGTAGGGTTTACCGCCTCTTATAAGCTGTAATGTTCTACCTTTTTTATCTTTCCTTGATATATAACCTCCATCTTCTAGTCTTCCTAAATACGAATGTACTGTAGCTGTTGATTTTAGACCTACAGCCTTTCCTATTTCTCTTACTGATGGTGGATATCCATTTTCATTTAATTCAGTTTCTATGAATTTTAGAATGTCTTTTTCCCTTTTATTTAACTCTAAAGGATCTCTTTTTCTAGCCATACTAATCACTCCTAAAATAATTTCTGCAACTATATTATCATAAAAAAAGGCGTTTGTCAAACAGAAGTTTGTAACTTTGTAATTTTTTTCAAACTAATCTTCCCATTCTAGCAAATAATCAAATACTTTTACTGTGTCACCTTCTTGTACTCCCGCATCTTTCAGCTTTTGATTTACTCCTAATTCAGATAAACGTTTTTGGAAGTAATATAAAGATTCATTATCTTCCATATTTACTTTTCTCATTAATTCTCTTATTGCAGGACCATCTACAACAAACATATCATCTTTTCTTGTGATTGTATATGGTTCTTCCTCTTCTAATCTATATACTTTCCTTGGAGTAGTTTCCTCTACTATTTGCTCTTTTGGTAATGTCTTTAATACCTTTGCAACTTCATGCATTAATTCTTTTACCCCTTCACCAGTTGCAGCAGATATTTTAAATATTTCCAAACCTTTTTCCTTAGCAAGTTTCTCCAATCTTTCATATAAAGTCGAATCTTGCATTGCATCAATTTTATTTGCAACTATTATTTGCTTTCTCTGAGCAAGTTTTTTACTGTATTTTTCAAGTTCTTTATTTATTACATAATAATCCTCGACTGGGTCACGTCCTTCTGATGCAGAAACGTCTATTACGTGTAATAAAAGTCTTGTTCTTTCTATGTGTCTTAAAAACTGAATTCCGAGCCCTGTTCCTTCACTTGCACCTTCAATTAATCCTGGAATATCTGCTATTACAAAACTTTCTCCATATTCAGGCTTAACAACTCCTAAGTTAGGTTCTAGTGTTGTAAAGTGATAGTCTGCAATCTTTGGAGTTGCTGCTGTTACAACAGACAGTATCGTTGATTTTCCAACACTTGGATATCCTATTAATCCGACATCAGCAAGTAATTTTAACTCAAGTATAATTTCTTTTTCTTCTCCATCTTCTCCACCTTGCGAAAATCTTGGAGCTTGTCTAGTAGAAGTTGCAAAATGAGTATTGCCTTTTCCTCCTCTGCCACCACGTAAAACAAGAGTTCTCTGTCCTTTTTCAGACATATCAGCTAAAATTTCTTCTGTCTTAGCATCTTTTACAACAGTTCCAATTGGTACTTTAATATATAAATCTTCTCCGCTCTTTCCAGATTTACGTGCACCTTCTCCATTTTCACCATTTTGAGCCTTAAACTTTTTCTTGTATCTAAAATCTATAAGTGTGTTGCTATCTTGATCAACCTCAAAATAAACATCTCCACCTTTTCCTCCATCTCCCCCGTCAGGGCCACCTGCTGCAATGTACTTTTCTCTTCTAAAAGACACTGCACCATTTCCTCCCTTTCCAGAGCTTACATAAATTTTTGCATAATCTGTAAACATTATTTTATTCCTCTCATTCTTTTCGCCCAAAAAGTGACGTCCCTAGTGGGCGAAATAATCTAATTTCATTGCTTTCTTTACTTTTTTCATCGTCTCTTGTGCGACTTTTTGAGCCTTTGCTGTTCCTTCCATCAGTATTTTATCTACTATTTCTGGATGGTCTTCATAATATTTTCTCTTTTCTCTAATTGGTCTTAAAGTTTCTATTATGTTATGAGCTAGTTGTTTTTTACAAGCTACACAGCCACGGCTTCCTGCTCTACATTCTGTGCATACGTTTTCATATTCTTCTTTTGTTGAGAATAAATTGTGATAGTATGCGACCATACATACATCAGGGTTTCCTAAATCGTCTTTTTTTATTCTCTTTGGATCTGTTACAGCGCTCATAACTTTTCTTGTTATTTCTTCTTCGCTATCAGATAAATATATTGCATTTCCTAGAGATTTTCCCATTTTCTCGTTTCCGTCTAAGCCTTTTATTCTTTTTGCTGATGATAAGACTGCTTCTGGTTCTATTAAAACATCTCCATAGATAGAATTAAATTTTCTAACAATTTCTCTGCACTGTTCAATTAATGGTAACTGGTCTTCCCCAACTGGGACTAATTCGCCTTCGAAACATGTTATATCAGCTGCTTGGCTTACTGGATATCCTAAAAATCCATATGTAACACTTTCTCCGAATACATCTCTTTTTTGAGCTATTTCTGTTTTAACGGTTGGATTCCTTTCTAGCCTTGCAATAGTTACTAAATTAGAGTAAAACACTGTAAGTTCAGCAACTTCTGGTATCATAGATTGAATATATATTGTTGTCTTTTCAGGGTCTATTCCAACAGATAAATAATCCATTGCAACTTCTATTACATTTTTTCTTACTTTATCTGGATTGTTAAAATTATCTGTTAATGCTTGCACATCGGCAATTAAAATATATGGATCATATAAACCTGAATCTTGCATTTCTACCCTCTTCTTTAAAGAGCCAAAATAATGACCTATATGAAGTTTTCCTGTTGGTCTATCTCCTGTTAAAATCCTTTTTACTTTTTCCATATTATTCTCCCGTTCTATTAACTTATTTTTTTCTTTATATATTATATAAGATTTGCCTTAATTTTACAATACTTCTGCGAAATCCTATTATTTTTTCTTGAATATAATTTTATATATTCAAAAAATCCTAACATCGGATTTCTCCAACATTAGGATTTCACATTATTTGCTTTCTGCTGTTGCTTTTTTTGTAGTAGCTTTTTTAGTTGTTGTTTTCTTTTCAACTTTTTTCTCTACTTTTTCAGCCTTTGGAGCTTCTATTTTAGCTGCCATAGCTTTTAATTCTTCAGCAGTATATACACTAACTTGTTTCTTATCTCTTCCAAGTCTTTCGAACTTAACTGTTCCTGTTACTTTTGCATATAAAGTATCATCGCTTCCTATGCCAACATTTTTTCCTGGATGGAATTTTGTTCCTCTTTGTCTTACTAGAATGTTTCCAGCTGGAACAACTTGACCATCAGCTCTTTTTAGTCCAAGACGTTTTGACTCACTGTCTCTTCCGTTCTTAACACTACCTTGACCTTTCTTATGAGCCATTATGTTTCACTCCCTTCATGTTTTTATATTCTCTATATAATTATTATTTTGTTTCTGCTTTCTTCTCTGCAGCAACTTTTATAGATGTTATTTCAACCTTTGTGAATGGTTGTCTATGTCCTTGAGTTCTTCTTTCATTTTTCTTAGCTTTGTATCTGTAGATAACTATTTTCTTACCTTTTCCATTAGCTAATACTTTTCCCTCAACTTTTACACCTTTAACATAAGGAGCTCCAACTTCTACTTTTTTGTCATCAGATACTAAAACAACTTTATCAAAAGAAACTTTCTTTCCTTCTTCAGCATCTAATTTTTCGAAGAATACAACATCACCTTCTGCTACTTTGTATTGCTTTCCACAACTTTCAATTATTGCGTACATTAATTGTACACCTCCCTTTATATGTATACTCGCTAAGCATAAAATACAAGGCATCTAGCTTATTTTTTATAATCTAGCATTTAGTGGCCCGACTCAGGCGGCTTACAGGCTATAATTTTATCACATAAATTTATTATTGTCAATGTTTATAGTTTTTTTCTTGTCATTTCTAATAAATCTAGTTTTGTAAAACCCATTATTTGAGTTTTACTCCTATCTTTCTTTAATTCTTTGTCTAATAAATTCATTATATTTTTACGGTCTTGTTCTTCTTCCATATCGATGTAATCTATTACGATTATTCCACTTATGTTTCTAAGCCTTAATTGTTTTGCTATTTCCACTGTTGCTTCTTGATTGACCTTATATATTGTATTTTCCTTGCTTGAATTTTTCTTTCCTGTGAATTTTCCAGAATTTATGTCTATGGCTGTTAGTGCTTCTGTTTTATCTATTGTTATAAATCCTCCACATTTTAGCCATATTTTTCTCTCTTTCATTTCTTCTATTTGCCCAGCTATATCATGCATTTGGGTTAAATCCTCATTCTCATTTAAAATAACTTCAACATTTTCTTTTCCAATTTTCTTTAAATATTCTAATATTGTTTCACAGGTATTTTTTGAGTTAACAATTACTCTATCTACATCAGTTTCTAATACACTTACTAAAAACTTTGATATTACATCATAATTTTGGAAAATTAGCTGTGGTCTTTTATCTTTCAAATTTTCATTATATGATGCCTTTATCTTTTTCCATATTTCTATTAAATCAGCAACATCTTTTTCTATTTCAGCTTTTTCCTTGCCTTCGGCTGATGTTCTTAAAATTAGTCCGTATTTACTGTTTTCATTTAATTCACTTAGTATTTCAGAAGCTAGCTTTTTTAGTCTTGCTCTTTCTTCTTTGTTTTCAATCTTTTGAGAAATTGTTATAAAATCTACATTTATCATTAATACAGATAATCTTCCAGTTATGCTAATATGTGTTGATACTCTTGCTCCTTTTAGGTTTTCCTCACTCTTTTTTACTTGTACAAGTACTGGCATATTTACTTTTAAATAGTCTTTTATTTTATATTTTTCAAGATTTTCGTCTTTATTGCCCGTCACATTACTTACCTTTGGTATTACATCTTTTATATGTATAAACGCATTTTTATCTTCTCCAATATCAATAAAAGCCGACTGCATTCCTGGTAAAAGGTCTCTCACAATTCCACAATAAATATTTCCTTCATTAGCTTTAATAGATTCGTCATCATCATATTTCTCAATTAACTTACCATTTTCAACTAATGCTATTAAATTACTACCATCCTCATTTTTATTAATTATTATATCTTTCATTTTGTTATATTCCTTCAATTCAATCTATTCATTGCATTATCTATTCCGATTTTCAGAATTTCTTCAACTGCAACTTCTGCTTTCTCCACACCAATTTCTAGTTTCTTATATTCCTCATCATTAACTCTTCCTATGACATAATCGACTAAATCAGCTATTTTCTCTTGTTTTCCTGTTCCCACTCTAACACGTGGGAAATCAGTAGTATTTAACTCTCTTACCATGGATTTCATTCCATTGTGTGTCCCGGCTCCACCTTTTTTTCTTATTTTCATAGTTCCAGTTTCTATATCTATATCATCAAATATTGTTATTATATCTTTTGCTTCTATCTTATAAAATTTAGCAAACTTTTCCACACATTCTCCACTCGCGTTCATAAATGTTTGTGGCTTTAACAATATTACTTTTTCACCTTCAATAACACCTGTTCCAAATAGTCCATTAAATTTTTCTTTTTTTACTTCTATTTCGTATTTTGTAGATAATTTATTTATTACATCAAATCCCATGTTGTGTCTTGTTTTAGAATACTCTGGCTCTGGATTTCCAAGCCCCACTATCAAATACATAGTTTTCCCTCTTCTTTTAAAAATTTCACTTGATAGTATAGCATAAATTTTGACACATTGCAAAAAATATTATATAATTCCAATAGATTATTTTTATGGAGTAAATTATGGAAAATTCAAATTTTAAATCTGGCTTTGTTTCTATGTTAGGCAGAACAAATGTTGGAAAATCTAGTATTATAAATGCCTTAGTCGGCGAAAAGGTTGCAGCGGTTGCAAACAAAACTCAGACTACAAGAACTGCAATTAGGGCAATTGTAAATCGTCCTAATTCACAAATTATTTTTGTAGACACACCTGGAATACATAAACCAAAATCTAAGCTCGGAAACGTAATGGTGGAAACTGCTTTTGGAGCCTCTTTGGATGTTGATATAATTGTTTTTGTTATTGATGCAACTTCTGAGGAAATTGGCAGAGGTGACCGAATTATATTAGACAAGATAATAGAATCTAAGAAAAAATGTATTCTTGTAATTAACAAAATTGATTTAGTTGATAAAGCTCAAATTGCAAAATTAATCGAGCTATATTCTAACGAATATAATTTTCAAGCTGTTATTCCTATTTCTGTTACTAAAAATAAAAACTTAGATGTTTTGTTAGATGAAATTGAAGCTCACCTAAAACCAGGTCCTGCATATTATGATACTGAGGAATATACTGACCAAACCTTGAGACAACTTGCAGAAGAGACCATAAGAGAAAAAGCTTTGAAACTTTTGAATGATGAAGTTCCTCATGGAATTTACGTTGAAACAGATAAAATGAAATTTAGGAAAACTAAGACTGGCGAAGGAATTTATGACGTTTCTGCAACTATATATTGTTTAAGAAATTCACATAAAGGAATCATCATCGGAAAAAACGGACAAATGCTTAAAAAGATTGGAACATATGCAAGAGAAGACTTAGAGAAAATGCTGGATACTAAAATAAACTTGCAGTTGTGGGTTAAAGTTAGAAAAGATTGGCTAAATGACACAGCACTTGTTAAGAAATTTAAATTACAATAATTTTTAGTATAAAAAGCTAAAATTAGCAAAAGATAAAATTAGCTAGTATATTTGTTATACATTAGGAGGAGTCATATGATAAAAAAATTAGCATGGAATACTTTTAAAAACACTGGTAATATCAATACTTTTTTGGAATTAATGGAAGTAGAAAATGTTGAAAAAGATTTACAAAAAAACGCGCTTAATAATCAAATAAATTACGAGAAGGATATTTATGGGAATAATAAAGACAAAAGGAATAATTCTTTTAGAAAGTAACATGGGAGATTTTGATAAAATGGTATCAATTTTAACTCCTGATATTGGTAAAATTGGTTGTGCTGCAAAGGGGGCTAGAAAACCTAAGAGTCCTCTTATGGCTGGCACCCAATTTTTAAGTTTTAGCGACTTAGTTGTATATAGTGGTGTAAATTCTTATAATCTAAACTCATGCGAGCCTATCGAAGTTTTTTACAATATTCGTAAAGATTTAGACAAGCTAACATATGCTTCTTTTATTTCAAGGCTTGTATATGATGTTACTGACGAAAACCAATACACGTATAAGATACTTCAATTGTTATTAAATACATTATATATAATCTCAGAAACAGACGTTGACAAAGATTTTATACTGTCTGTTTTCGAATTGCGTCTTATGGTATTACTAGGTTATTCTCCAAGACTCGGAAAATGTGTAAGCTGTGGCTCTCCAGAAAATATCTGCTATTTTAGCATAGCTCACAGTGGCTTTTTATGTAACAACTGTGGAAGAGTGGATAAATCTGCAATTCAAATTACTAAAGATACTTTCGATGCTCTAAAATATATATGCACCGCACCTGCAAAAAAAATATATTCATTCAATGTATCTGATGAATCAAAAAGAGAACTGCAAATAATTAGCAGTTTGTATTTAAATAAGAATTTAGATAAAGATTATAAATTTGAGAAGCTATTTTAGCATTTTTCCCTTCATATATACATCATAATAATTTTTCAATAAGTTATATGATGGATTTATGGTTGGTACAATTTCTTTATTTTCTATCATCTTGTCAAATTCTTCAAAAGTTACATTTTTAATATTGGCTACCTCTTCATCTTGCAATATTATTTTATCTTTTGAAAATATTCTTTGTACTAACCATATATCAACTATATCTTTTACCCTTGTATAACTTCCTATATATGTTATCTCTTCATCTTGTATATCTAATCCTAACTCTTCTTTCGTTTCTCTTTTTACAGCTTCTAAGCTGGTCTCACCACTTATAACGCCTCCACCTGATTGTTCCCATAATCCGGGAAATATCTTCTTTTCATTAGAACGTTGCTGAATCCATAATTTATCGTCTTCAAGAAGCCAAACATGGACTGAAATACTATATTCATTTTTTTCCAATTTGCCTCTTTCTCTTATATTTTCTAATTTTTCTCTTCTTTTATTAAAAATATCAACATTCTCCATTTCTACCTCCATAATTTATAATAACAATTTATTCCAAATATAGTATATCATATTTTTATTTACACAGCTATTAAAGTTTACCAAAAAATAATTCGTATTATTTAATAACACGAATTATTTTTTCTTTAATCAACATCCTCTGTTACGGTTTCCTCTGCCCCTTCTATTGTTACTTTTGCATTTATTGGGCATATTTGAACATATGTATTTCCGTCATTTACTTTTATTTCGTTTCCATCTAGGTCTTTATACACAGTTTGTGCACTTCTTGAAGTCTTTTCACAGGTAATTTTTATTGCTTTACCATTTGTAATATAGTATCCATTTAATGTTCCAATATTTGATAATGTTTGTCTGTCTTTGTTTTCTCCATCATTCAATACTGAATTTTTTGCAAATGTTATTATTATATTTTTTGTTGTTATGTTTTCTCCTGTACTCCAATCAGTTTCTTTTACGCCTTTTGAGTATCTTTGATATCTCTTTGTTGTAGCATCATATGTATATTCTACATCATTTGAATAAGAATATGGAATAGTTATTTTTTCTGCACTCTGACCATCTGTTAGTTCAACTTCATCTGTTACATATTTTAATACACTTTCTTTTGTAGATGTTGTTTTGTAACCTTTACGTTCTGCTATTGATAAAATTTTTGCTGTGCTTGTTGCTACATTATGTGGCGCTCTCTTATCTTTTACTCTCCAGAAAGAACTCTCGCTTTCTGAAATTCCGTTTATGTTATTGACTCCCAAATTAGAAATGTCATATTGTGCTTGTGGGCTCCAACCGTAATGAACATATATTGCATCATTTTCTAGGGCATAATCTAAGAAATAATGTCTTGAACTTCTTACAGGTCCAATTTTTTCTAGATTTTGTCCTTTAAATAATGCCATTAGTCTACTTTCTCCACCTTCAACAATAATTTCATAAACCATATATGCATTATTTAGTCCGCCCTGTGGTAATGCTGCTTTATGATTATCTATCATAACTGCTATTGGCCTCTCATCACCCTTAAAAGTTTGAACTGTTTTTATTTCAACTTCTAATGGTGGTTCTTCAACTGTATTCTGTGGTTCTTCATCGTTACTTGCTACATTTTGAGATTTATCTCTATAAAATTTATAGGCAATTATTCCTCCACATAATATAACGATTATTATTAAAATTACTACAAGTATTCTAGTTTTATTATTCATACTTTATACTCCTTGTTTGCTATATTTATAAAATTCGAACATTAAGCTCTTTCTTTTTTATTGAATTTTAAATATTGTTAATCCATAAATTAACAGTACTATTAAAACTCCCATACATGCTCCAAAAACGATTTCCGCTTTGGTTCTAGCATTACTTCCAACTCTATTTTCAACAACTAGTATTGATAAAATTAATGCAAGTGTAAATGTTACTATATCTTTGCTGTTTAGCCAAATTGCTGTTAGTGCTGCAAATGCTATTGCAGATTGACCACTTGGGACAAATCCCTCTTTTACAAGTTCTCCCCTCTCAGTTTTCTTTGAGCAACCTGCTTTCATAGAGATTACTGCTATTACAACCAACATAATTGCAACAAAAGCAAGATGCATTGGTGACTTTACCATATTATTAAATATGCTATCACTAATAGCCTTTAAATTTTCTTCTTTAAAAAATATAAAATATCCAACCACTAAAGCATTGCATGCTGCCAACACAACCGCTCCGGCTGCAACATCTTTTGAAATTTTTGCCTTTGGATGATAAACATCTACAAACAAATCAACCACAGTTTCTATCGCAGTGTTTATCAATTCTGCAAATATAACCATAAAAACTGCAAATAGCAAACATAAAAATTCTGCCGTATTTAGTCCATAAAATAAAGATAACACCATTACTATAACGGCTAGCACAAGCTGAATTCTAATATTTCGTTGAGTTGTCGCCGAGTAAATTATTCCGTTTGTTGCATTTCCCCAGGCTTCAAAAAAGTTGTCGTTTTTCATTTTATGATCGTCTTTTTTCATACTACTTCCCTACTATCTTGTTATATTTAATTTATTTAAAACATACTCTTCTTTTGGTCTCATTATTGCTTTATCTTCTTCTTTTATATGATCATATCCCATTACATGATAAAATCCATGTACCACCATATAGGCAAGCTCTCTTTCTACACTATGACCATACTCATCTGCCTGCTCTATAACTCTTGGAATAGAAATCATTATATCCCCTAAAACATCTTCAACAATTTCTTTTTTTGTTTGGCTTTCTTCTACTAATTTATCAAGTTCCTCTTTTTGAAACATTGGAAAAGATAGCACATCTGTCTCTTTGTCAATTTCTCTATAATGCTTATTTGTTGCTCTTATTGTTTCTGGATTTGTTAATATAACATTTAAATATAGATTTGTATTCATAAGCTTTTCTGTTTCAAAACAAGTTTGAACAACCTTTTGAATTATTTTTTTGTATTCATCATTTTCTTCTATTTCAAAGAAATCTATTTGCACAATTTCCAAAATATTACCTCTTTTACTTTATATTACTACTTTATCTAAAACTTTTTCTGTTTCAGCTTCTACTTTTTTGTAGCATCCTTCCGATGTACAGCTGTTTTTCAATTCTTTCATTGCACCTAGTGCAACTAGTTTTCTCTTGTAAAATTTAATTATTCTAAAATATCTATTATAATTTTTGTACACTTCTTTTAGTTCTCTTTTTAAGAATAATATTTCTTTATTCTTTGAATATTCCATGTAACTCTTTTCTTTTAGTTCATTAACTTTCTTATATTCAGCATAAAACTTTTTGTATTCTTCCCTATCAGAAGGTTTGTCCCAATAAATTTTTGTAGATAAAAGCCTTAAATTGTAATCATCTATAATGTTGATTAACAATCCATAAGCTTTTTCTTGCTTTCTAATAACTTTTGTGTCCATTATTAAAGTTCTTGCATCTACTAAAAGTTTTTCATAACATTGTTCTGCAATTACAAGTGGCAAACTATGTGTAAATAATTTTCTGCTTATTCCAAGTAATATCATATTTTTTTCAATTACATCATTTTGATCAAGTTTGCCAACTGTAAATCTTTCGAAGTTTTCATAGTCTGATAATATTTCTTTATAAATTTTATTATCAGGTTCTTCTTTCATTTTTATTGGTAAAATATCTGTTATATATTCTTCAACTGTTCCAAAGATTTTATTATAAATTTCATCTTTTTCTCTTGGTTGTAAATCATCAGATAATTTTATTGAATAATTTTTCAATAGTTTTTTATATAAAGCTTCCATTCTACTAGCATAAAAATGCTCATATCTATCTGTAAGTTTTTCTTTATTTAATTCTTTTACTGTGTCATAATCCAACTGTATTAAGAATATTTGCTTTCTGTATTTATACTCCAAATATTCAGTATCTTTTAAGTGAATTACCATGTAATACTTAGACAATGCTTCTCTTTCGAAACCTGTTGCTGTATCATTTTTTACCTTTTTGTAAACATTATCCATCATGTGTTTATCTATTGCTTCAAGATAAAGAGAAAACATATCCTCATATTTTTTCTCTACTTCATCCTTTTTGTCTGCTTCTACATTTTCACTATTTGTGTAATTTTCATAAGCTTTTAAAACATTGTTCCTCTTTATAGAAATTAACATTCCATTAATTCCTATCTTTGTTGGTATTAATAGTTTTGTGATAGTATTTGTTAATTTAGTAAAAAACTTTTTATCTGAGTAAACTCTAAGACTTTTTTCTTCCATATCTCTCATCCTTTCAAAATACTATTTTTTCTTTAGTCCCAATATTTTCTAATACCTCGTAAGTAACCTCTGCCTCTACATAATCATTATTTGCATTGGTATTTACATACTTTTGTAATACCTCTGGATTATCCTGCAGTTTTTCTTCTATTTTTTTGCATGCTTTTTGCACACTTAATTGCTTTGCTTCCTCAGTTCCGTAGGTAATTTGCTTTTCTACTATTTCTGAATTTGTAATTTTTACAAGTTCTATTGGCAAATAAAAATTAGAAAATATTTTTACCGAATTGCACGTTTCTATTGTATCATATTTTTCAAATTTTGGAAGGGTTTTGAACAAATTTATTGTAAAATTATTTATTTTTATTTTATATTTTTCTTCTGTGTTTCCTGTTTTCTCTTCAATCACCTGATTTAGAGCCACTTTTTCCTTTTCTGTGTACCAAACTTTCGCCTTTACTTCCCCCTCCGCATGTACATACCTAGTACCAGTATACTTTCCGTCTATCCAACCCGCAATAAGAATGTCTCCTTTAGTTACAACATCATCTTGTTTTACAACGGGGATCCCGTTTTGTGCACTTATCTTTACTATCTGTGCATCTTTTGTTGCAATAATGTTACAATAATCTTCTTCGTTTATTATTTCAGGTTTAGCTTCTGCTTCCACTATCTTTACAATAGCATTTGTGCCTTCAATACTTATTCCAATCCAAGCGATATCAGCTCTTTCCAGCCTTATCTCATTTATTATCTCTTGCGAATTGACTCTACTCTTTAAAGTCCCTACTTTTAATCCCTTTTGTTCAAGCATAGAAACAATTTCACTTTGATTAATTTTGTTATTTCCTTCTACTCTTATATTCCACACAAATTTAGAAGTAACAATTAGCAATATTGCAATTAAAATAACGAAAAATGCAAATATTTTTCTTTTTCTATACCTATTTAATATAAAGGGGAATCCCTTTTTCTCCTTAATTTGTATCTTGCATTTGCATTCTCTAGCAATTCTGCACAGTCTTTTAAAATCTTTTATGCCAGTATTTATATATACAATAGTGCTCTTCTCTCTTTTTACATTCCAGAAAAATATATTTTCATTTATACATTTATTTATAAACTTTTCAACAAAATATCCTTCAATCTTTATATTAATATACCCAAGAATATATTTTATTAAAATTCTAAAAAACATATTTTTCTCCTAACTCAATCTTCTATTTTTTCGAAATCAATAGTCTCTATGTCACCTGTTACCATTATATCGTCACTCGTCATCTCACTTAATTTTAAATTAAACCCATTTATATTTATAATTCCGATATAAGTTTTTATTCTTATGTATACATCTTGATATTCTAGAATGACCTTATAATTTTCTATAAGCATCTTCTTAAATCCTGCTATAGTAAGCTTTGGCTCATTTGTACATATTTCTTTCGGCACTTCTAAAATTCTGTTTAGTGTGCTCTCTTTTTTACGCTTTCGTAACATAATCTCACCCCTGTAATATATTCTATCTTTCGAAATTGTCTATATTTCTAAACTCATATCCTCTATTTTTTATCTTCTTTATTACATCATCTAAGATATTGCTATTATCCTTTGAAGTCGCATGTAATAACATTACCTCTCCATTGTGAACATTATCTAAAATTTTCTTCTTCCCATACTCTTCTCTTCCTTGCTTCTTTTCGTCCCAGTCGTCATATCCAAAAGACCACATTACAGTCGTGTACCCCAGTGTATTTGTATAAGCAACTGTTCGCTCACTATACTCTCCTTTTGGTGGCCTCATGTACTTCATTTCGTATCCGAATTTTTCATAAATTGCCGAATGTAAGTCCATCATTTCTTTCTTAATAGTATCTAAACTACAATCAGGCATTGATTTATGATTAACAGTATGTATTTAAGTTATATCTATGTACCACTTTTTCTATATCCCTTGCTACTACTAAATTTCGACATTTTTATTTTTTGGTATTATGTACCCTATATTTAAGTTATATCTATGTACCTAAATCTCTGAAAAGGTTAATTTTACTGTAATCTTTTTGTTTTTATCAAATTCTATTCTTTTTACTAACTTTTTCAATGTTTCATTATCTGGTACTTCCATTTTCAAAAAATTTTTAGCTATTTTTTCTATTTTTTTATATTCACTTTTTTTGTTTTTTAGATCTCTATTACTGTTCTTTTTCTTTTCTTCATTAAGCTCAATTATTTCTTTTTGTATTTCTAATTTCTTTTCACTAATTTTCTGATACAGAATTTTAAATTCATCTACTGTAATTTGCCTTGTTACTTTCTTTTCATATATTTTTGAAATTTCATCATTTATTCTGTCCATTTCTTTATTTTTATCTTCGAGTTTCTCTTGTATACTATCAGCTCTACTCTTTGCCTTTTTTTCTGCTTTACTATATATTTCTTTTAGTTCTTTTGAAGTATATTCAACTTTTTCGATTTCTTTTACTATTGTTTCTTTTACTGCATTCATTAGTATTTTTTCTCCAATTATTACATTATCACATAGACTTCTATAATCTGCTCTTTTTCCACATACTGCAACATTGCCTTCCCAACAAACTTTTCCTGACTTCGTTTTAGTTATATTATGTTGAAATCTTGCCTTGTTTCCACATTCTGCACAATATACTAAATCTTTTAGTGGATATTCATATTTTTTTCTATTATCTGTATGATAGGAGTTCAACTTATTTTGGACTTTTTCCCATAATTCTTTGCTGATAATAGGCTCGTGCATATTTTCTTTTACAATATATTCACTCTTTTCTTTGTTAAACTTCTTTTTTATTTTAGGACTTTTCTGCTCTGTTTTTCCACTTACTACATTTCCTATATACACTTCATTCCTTAAAATCTTCCCTATTTGAGTTCTAAGCCATACATATCTTCCATCTGGATTTTTACTATTTATATTTCTAGTGTTAGGCATTTTCATATAAACTCCCGGAGGTGTTATATTTCTTCTATTTAACTCATCTGCAATTTTTATTGTGGACATTCCTCTATTTGCATACATATCAAATATTTCTTGTACTATGTGATATACATTTTCATCTATTACTAAATGATTTTTTATTTCTGTATCTTTTTTATACCCATAAGGTGCAATTCCTGCTTGATATTCTCCTGCTTTCATCTTCTTTTTCTTTACACTCTTAATTTTTTTTGAAATATCTTGTATATAATAATCATTAAAACTTAATTTGAAAGATAAGAATTGTAATCCTCTTGAATCTTTTGTATCTATTCCATCTCCGAATTGCAATATACCTTATATTCATTCTAGGTAAATATCTTTCAAGATAATACCCAGTATCTATATGGTCTCTGCCAAATCTTGATAAATCTTTTGTTATAATACAATTTATTTTTCCATCTTCTATATCTTTTATCATTTGTTTAAATTTTGGTCTATCAAAATTCCCTCCTGTATAACCATCATCAACATATTCTCCAACTTCTTCTAGTTCTATATTCTTTGCTATAAAGTTATTTATTAAATCTCTTTGATTTTCTACACTCTCACTTTCTGCTTTATCCCTATCTTCATCTGATAATCTTATGTATTTAGCAACTTTATATTTTGTTTCTATCATTTTATATTGCTTTCTTATATTCTTCTATTTTTACTTCGCCGAAAGTAAGTGTAACTGTAACTTCTTTATTACTATTAAATTCAATTTTTTTAATTAGCTTTGAATATATTTCTTTACTTGGATCTTTCAAATTCAATACTCTTTTAGCAAGATTTAATATTTCTAAATAGCTTTCTTCTTTATTTTCTTTTTGCAATTCTAATATTTCTGTTTCTATTTGATGTAATTGAGCTAATAAATCATTTTTTTCTTTTTGCAGTTTCTTGTATATGATACTAAAGTCATCTGCTGATATTAGTTTTTGCATTTTATCTTGATAGACCTCTGTCATTTGTTCCTCATTTTCATTTAATTTTTCTTGTAATGTTAATTCTTTTTTCTTTAAAATATTTGTTTTAGTTTGTACTTTTTTTTCTGCCTTTTTATAAATATTCCTTATTTCATCTTCCGAATAATTTATTTGTTCTATTTCTTCTTTTATTGCTTGTTTTACTTTGTTGATAATAATTTGTTCATCTATTGGCATACAAGTACAATTTTTCTTATGGGTATTTTTATTTGAACATATAAAAGTCTTTTGTTCCCATAAATAGCCACTTTTTCTTGTTTTTCTTCTTACTCTATATGTAGCTTTTCCTCCACATTCTGCACAATATACAAACTCTTTTATAGGTTCTTCATTATTTCTTATTTTTACTCTGGTATGTTTATTTAATCTGTCTTGCGTTTTTCTCCAAGTTAATTCATCAATTATTGGCTCGTGCATATTTTTTACAATAACATATTCATCTTTTTGTGTAGCTCTCACTTTTTCAACTTTATGACTTATTTTTTGAAATTTTCTTCCAACTACATTTCCTATATAAACTTCATTTTTTAACATTTTGACTATTTGTGGACTTTGCCATATATAACCTTGAGGATTTTTGCTTTCCCTTTTCATACACACAGGAATTTTTAAATATACTGCTGGTGCTTCAATGCCTCGCTCATTTAAATTATCAGCAATTTTTATTGTAGACATTCCTTTATTAACATACATATCAAATATTTCTTTAACTATTTCTGAAGCAAATTCATCTATTACTAAATGATTTTTTATGTTTTTGTCCTTTTTATAGCCGTATGGTGCTATTCCCCCTTGAAATTCGCCTTTTTCTATTTTTCTGTTTTTTACACTTTTAATTTTATTTGATATGTCTTGTGCATAGTAGTCATTAAAACTTAATTTGAATGTTAGAAATTGTAATCCATCTGGAGATAATGTATCAACATTATCTCCTATTGCTATATATCTTATAGAATTTGTTGGTAAATATCTTTCAAGGTAATAACCTGTATCTATATGATCTCTGCCAAATCTTGATAAATCTTTTGTTATAATACAATTTATTTTTCCACTCTCTATATCTTGTAGCATTTTCTTAAAACCGGGTCTATTAAAATTTGTTCCTGTATAGCCATCATCGACATATTCTCCTGCATCTTCTAGTTCCTCGTGTTCATTTATATAACTATCTAATATATCTCTTTGATTTTCTATACTTTCACTTTCTCTATCATCTCCATCATCTCTTGATAAACGCATATATTTGGCTACTTTGTAATTATTTATTCTTAACATTTTCCCTCCCTCCTAGAATAAATAACCATCTTGCTATTACATTCTAACTTTTATATATTTTTTAGTAAAATGTGTAAATCTATTATTTTTTTGAAATTTCTACATTTTTTATTTCTTGAATAAAAGTTTTTTCAAGTAAATCTGTTAATATATCTTTCAAATTTTCTTCTCCATATATCTTTTTGACGGCATTTTCTTCATTTTTCAAGTTTTCCATAGTTCCTCCTAACTTTTATATTAAAAGGTATTTTTAAATTTTATAATTTATGAATATTTTTATTAAATTGTACTATTCTAACTCATCTAATAACTCTGGAAAGACTTGTCTTGCTATGAATTCTGCCTCTTTTAAAGTTTTTTTAGGTTTAAAATTATATATTTCGCTTAACATTCCTGTTATTATTTTTTCATCAGTAAGTTTTTCTCCTCGTTTTATTAGCACATAAAAAATTGCAAATGCATAGGCTACTGCCTCATAAACTGAAAATTCCCAAAGAAATGGAATTTGTTCTAATACACTTTTGTCTATCTTTTCTAATACATTTTCTTTTTTTACATTTTTCATAGTTATAACTATTTTTTCGATTACATCTCTAACTGTAATTTCTTCCTTATTTTTATACATTGAATTACAAGCATATATATAATATGCCACTGTTTCTTTTACACTATATTTTTTATTTGCCATATAATCTTTCATTTTAATTCCTCCTAACAAAAAACAAGCCATAATTGACTTGCTTTACCTTTTTTTATTTAATTATTTTTTCTTCCTTGTCCAACCATACATTAAATTCCTCATAAGTCTTTTTACCATTTTCTATATCATCTAAAAATCTTCTAGTGATTTCTTTCCATCTTTCATAATTATTTCTATAATATCTATTATTTGGGTATCTTTTTACTAACATAGACTTTTGCGAGTAAATTTTTCTATATCTTGCATATACTGGCTCATCCTTTTTATAATTTCTCTTTGTTATTTTTGGCTCGTATAAACCTATTGCTACTTTCATAGCATAATTAACTCTTTTCTCATATTTATCTGGTAATGTATCTATATAATGTTGTAATCTTCTTTTATCAATTACTTTTATTTGTTCTGCTAAAATTGTAGCCTTGAATGGCATTTTTCCAAATGGCTCTATTTCTATATGAGTTGGAATTCTTTGTTTAGTTTCTACTCGTTTTGTTAATGGAATAACTATTGTTGTTGAACTATATTTATTTCCAAAATCATTTTGTACAATTAGAACTGGTCTTTTTCCCTTTTCTTCACAGCCTACTGTATTACCAAAATCTGCTAAATATATGTCTTTTCTTCTTATTTTTTCGTTCATTATCTTGCCTCCATTTCTCTATCGCTTTAATTTCTTCATCTTCATCATTTTTTCTTTCTTCAGCTGTTTTGCACTTATTTGCTCCTACTATAACTAAATACATTAGAATAGCAATTATAAGCATACCAATTAGCAATATTTTTACTACCATCTTTCCTTTTTCCCCCTATATGTTAAAAACTCTGGATGATTTGAGAGTATATTGATATTGCTATACCATATTCCAGAGTTTTGTTTCTTTCAATTTATACTTTCTATAATTCATTAGATAGATGTTTAGCAAAACATCTCATAGGAATTTCACCTACCTGTTCAACAGGCTTGTACTCATTGCGTGGGACGCTTCTAACGCTCGTTCTATGACTATACAAAAGTTTCTAACCCTTTATTACCATCATCGCCTTATCAGTTGCTAATTGACATTAAATAAAATAATATTTTACATTACTTTACTAGCTCAAATAATAAAGGTATGTATCTAATGAATCAATATTCAATTTTCAATGTGCATTTTTATCTTTTTTAAAGAAAACAAGTAAGAGATTTTACCCTCTCACTTGTTTGTGCAGAAAATTGAATTTTGTCAGGGTATAATTTTAAAATTTTTCAAAAATTTTTTTTAGTTTTTTCATACCCCACTCAATACTCTCTTGTATTGCTTGTTTTGAGCGACCTTCTATTTCAGCTATTTCCTCAAGACTCATTTGATAATCATAATGTAATAAAATTCTTCTTCTTTGTTCTTTGGTAAGCTTGTCCATCGCTTTTTTTAGTTTTTCATTGTTAATTTTTCTTATTACAATTTCCTCAACATTTTCTGGTTTATTAAATACTCTTTTATTTAATGTAGATTCTGTAACAATATTTCGTTCATTATATCTTGCTATTTTTTGTATTTGCCTTGCATCTTCTTTTTCATTTTCATCTAACTCATCAAATATCTCTTTTGTTATTGCAATATTAATTGTTTTATTTTGATTACTAAATGTAACTCTATATATGTTCTTTGCTTTTTCACTATGTAATGTATATGGATTATATTTATCCCTACTTCTTTTAGGTCTTTTATCCATAATAAAAATCCTCCATTCAATTTGAATTTTTAATTTTCAAATTGAACGGAGGACTACGACAGCCACAGCTATATAATTCTACTTTTTTTATTTCGACACAAAAAAAGAAGTCACAAGTATTGTTATAAAAAATACCTCTGACTTCTTTTTTTAAATAATCTACTTCTACGCTAAACTTTAATAGCTGTTCAAACCACATAACACACTCCAACTATGGTAAGCAACACCTATTATAGTTAAAGTGTTATAAGTTGGTGTAACTAGCCAAAACTTTTAACTTATAAAACTTTGTCGTAAGTTTTCTTTCCCTATTGGACTGTTATGTATTTTATTAAATTTTTTCTTTAATGTATTATGTAGCTTTTGTTTATCTTGTAGAGTTTCAAATTCCCTCTACATTGTAGCATAATACTAATGTCGAAATTTGTTTCTTTATGCGAAAATGTAAAAAAAGTATATAAAAAGTCGTTTTTTGACTCTTTATATACTTTTTTTACATTGTTTTATTTATTATTGCTATTACTCTCAATATTTTAATTATTTCTATATAATCTTTTATATATATATTCTAATTTATCAGTACTATTCTAAAAATTTATTGAACTTATTTTAAAGTTGGTAAAATCCATGCATATATTTTATTTCCCATTTAATTATATCCAGTTGTATTTGGATGTACACCGTTTGTAAAACCATTTATACGATCAATGACTGCATTGGTTGGTATAATATATATTTCTTCACTTGTTCTATTTCCATAAGTAGATATTATTTGATTTGCCCATATCATATTATGCTCAGTTATTAAAGTAGAATATTATTTATTGGTCTTATTAGGAATATTTTAATAACTTAATAACATAAATTGTTCTCTTAGACCATATTCATCTCCTACTAATATTAGGGAAGTATCGCCACCGTTTACAGTTATATTAACATTGTTAGAAGACGTACAATTTAACAATCCTCTAGTTTCATCAGGAATAAATTAGGTAGTCGATGCCCAAAATCCAACTCTATCACTGGCACTATATCCGGCGATTTTTCCTACAGCAGAGCGAGATACTTGATTATGTGCTCCAACATATTGAAGATTTACCCCTTCAACATTGCAATTTTTCATAATATAAGTAGATTGTCCAGCAATTCCTCCCATAAAAATATTTTGGTTCTTTGCAGTACCTTTAATAACTTCTAATTCAATTGGTTCTTCCGCAATTTGTTTGATATAAGTACTTCCAATATTATAAATATTATAGTATAATATCCATAATATTGGAGGTAATTTTTTGTGGAAGAGATAATAAAAAAATTAGATAAAAAACTAAAAGTTTTAAAATATGAAAATATAGATGACAATCTAGTAGAAATATATGTTGAGAGAACAAACAAGTCAGCTTATTGCCCTTGTTGCGGTAAAAAAGCAGTAAATATTCATTCTAAATATATACGAACAATAAAAGATTTACCTATTCAAGAAGATAAGGTAATATTAAAAATAATTACAAAAGTATTTTTTTGTAAAAATAATAAATGTACAACCAAAACGTTTGCTGAAAGTTTTGATTTTATTGAAAGTCATTCAAGAATGGCAAAAAGATTAAAAAATAGAATTGTAAATGATTCTAAAGGAATGAGTGCAAGAGCTTCAAAAAAAATAATAAATGAAGGACTTGTACAAACTTCTGATGATACTATTTTAAGATTATTAAAAAAAAACAATAAAAAGAGTTAAAAAGGAGAATGTAAAAAAGGTTTGTATAGATGATTTTGCAATAAAAAAACGTCATAGATATGGAACGGTAATGATTGATATAGAAACGCATAAAATAATAGATTTATTAGAATCTAGACAAGAAGATGATGTAACAGAATGGTTGAAAACATATCCAAATCTTGAAATTATATCAAGAGATGGAGGAGTAATGTATAAAACAGCTGGCAATAAAGCGCATCCAAAACCAATTCAAATATCAGATAGGTTTCATGTATTAAAAAATTTAACAGATTACGCAAAAGATGCTTTAAAAAGAATATTAAAAAAACAAGTAAAAATAGAAGAAAACGAAGTAACAGAGGAAGAATCAAAAGCAAAGAGAAAATACGAATTTAAAACCAAATGGGATTTAATAATAACAGTTAAAGAATTAAAAAGACAAAAGTATAGAATAATAGATATATCACAATTTCTAGGAATATCTGAAAAGAGTGTTATAGAATATAATAAAATACCATGTGAAGATAAAGAGAAATATGATAAAGAATCATTAAATAAATTAAAAACCAGAACAATTCAAGAAAATAAATGGAAACTTATACAAGAAGTACAAAATGAATATAAGAAATGCCATAAATATTCTATAGTAGGAAGAAAATTTAATATTGATGATAGAACAGTAAAAAAGTATTTAGCACTTACAGAAGCACCAGTTAATGGGAATAAAAACAGAGAATATAGTAGTAAATTAACAAAATATAAAAATGAAATTATAAAAATGAATAATGAAGGGTATTCATGGAAATCAATAAAAGAAAAAATATTACAAAAAGGATATGATGGTTCAGACTCACTTTTACGAACATATTTAGCAAAAATAAAAAAAGAGAATATAAAAGAAAAAAAACATAAAACATATTGTAGAACGAACGACGCTTATATCATTGCTATATAAAGAGATAAACGCAGTTAAGAATATCACTAAGGAAATATTTGAAAAGATAACCACACTATTTCAAAAAGCCAATATTATTTATAATATTGTAAAAGAATTTAAAGATATAATGTTTAGTAAAAAAGAGGATAAACTTGATAAATGGATAGATAAAACAAAAAAATATAAAATACCAGAGATGGACAGTTTTATAAATGGAATTGAAAGAGACCTTGAAGCAGTAAAAAATGGAATAAAATATAATTACAATAATGGACTAGCTGAAGGTAGTGTCAATAAAATAAAAGTTATAAAAAGAATCATGTATGGCAGATGCAGTTTCAATTTATTAAAACAAAAGGTTCTTCTACAATATTAATCAAATAAATTGCGGAAGAACCATTCAATTGTAGAATTATTATTACCTATAAATGAACAATTTTCTATTGAAATTAAATTTTTATGATTTGGTCCCATATCTATGCCTACAATTCCCCCTGCATATATTTCTTTTTCTGTAGATTTAGCATTAATCTTTAGATTGTTTCCTTTTACTATACACCCTTTAACATTTCCCGTATGCTCTAATCTTCCTATTATTCCACCAATAGTTGATCCATAGCTAGCAATTGTCTCATTTTCATTATCTCTTTCTGCTAATAGCACTCCATTTTTTATATCTACTTCACAATTATTGATAATGCAATTATTAAATGAAATTGCTACTATTCCACCAACATTAGGAGCTGCACCAGTAGACTCTTTAGCATATAAAATTAACTTTTGATTATCATTTTCTGAAGTAAAAGAACAAGAATCTACATTTACCCCAGTATGTCCAATATTATTTGCATTATCTGATCCGGCACTAGCAAATCCAACAATTCCTCCAGTCCCTAAAGAGACATATTTATTTGTTATATTTGCATCTTGTATAGCTTCAATTCCTATTTCGCTATTTTTTAAATACACTTTTGTATTATATATATCTGTATATTTTGCATTACCAACAGCACCACCTATTAATCCATAATCTGGTACAATTCCATACATTTTGGAATTTTCTAAATTAATACTACAGTCTTTTATGTTTATTCATCTGTTGTTCCTTCAGTCATGGCTACAATTCCTCCTATAATATACTGTTGTGTAAGTTCATCGTTATTATGCTTTATATAAAGTTCAGAGTTATTGTTCATATTTATTATACACTTTTCAATTTTACTATTTACACTAGCTGTTCCAATAAGCGTTGACAAAAATGCCGAATTATAATATTTAGTGCCTTCTGGATAATTTATTCCAAGTACTGTATTATTTAAAGATATTGTATTGTTATAAATAATTGAATTTGTTATTTTCCCAGCTAATATTCCAACACTTAATGTTTTTACGTTATACTTAATTAATATATTTCCATCAACATTTATATTACAATTTTTAATAAGTGCATCTTCTGTATTTCCAAAAAGACCAAGGCTGGCATAACTACTTGAAGTTCCAACAGTACATCCTGTTATATTTATATTTTTACCATTGCCATTAAAAATACCTTTAAATGGATTTTCAGTATCTCCAATACCCATAAAATATTGTGCATAATTTGAAGCATTATAAAAAGTAATATCTATGTCTGTTTCTAGCCTATATGATGTTGTTGCTAGATAATTAATTTTTTCTGCATCTGTTACATATTGGCTTGGAATTTCAAACAATGCTAAATCCTCTTGTAAATATCCACCAGTTAAATATGTTTTAAAATTATTAATCCCTGTAGATTGCCTTGTACTTTCATTTAGCAAAATTCTGCCTAGTGCATAAATTTGTTCAACATTAGTAATAGCTATTGCCTCTATGTTTTCATTTAATTGTCCTACTATCCCATTTTCTGATACTATATAAGAATGTTCACAGTTTTCAAGTGTGACAGTTGCTGTTCCATCTCCATTATCTATTACAAAAGAGTTTTTTAAAGTTTCTTGTAGAAATGTAGCTAATGTTTTTTGACTTGTTAATTTTTCTATTTGATATTCTCCTAAAGTAAATTGTATTTGCTCCTTGTCTTGTGCTATATGAGTTTCTTCTTTTACTTGCTGTGCTTTGGCTAACAATCCGTTATCACCTGATAGTGTTGCAATTATCACACTGGCTAATATTAAAAGAACAATGATGTTTAGTATGTTATTGATGATTAGGCTGTAAAAAATCAGACTGGAATAAATCACTAGACCAGCCTGACCATCTATAACATTCATCGTAGTAAATTGCGGTAACTTTTTTCTACATCTTTCTATGGATTTTCTATTATTTTCTCTCACTTGATTTTTACCTCTTTCTTAATTTTATTTCACTAACTATTGTATTTTGTTTGATTCCATTGTACAATTAAAGCATAGCTTCCCCCTCCCCAGAATGAACGGGCTTTTGACTGGATATTCAATTGTTTGGTTTTAGTTAGTATTTGGAATTAACATATAACCTTTTTTGCAACACGGACATAGGTTAAAATCCTTTCCTAGCACTTTCTTTAGTAATTCGAGAGTGGGAAGCTCTTTTTTCTTGTATATTTTTGTTCTTGTTAGTATCTTACATTTTAATAATTTTTTCTTTTTATTTCTGTTTCCTAATATTCCATAGTATCTTATCTTCATAAATTTTGGCGGTAATATATGTATTAAAAATCTGCGTATAAATTCTTCTATTGTTACTGTCATTTCTTTAATCTTGTTTTTATCTTTGTAATCTCTCCATTTAAAAGTTACTTTTCCTTCTTCTACTTTTACTATTCTTTCATTTGAAGTTGCTACTCTATGTGTATATCTTCCTAAATATTGAATTACACTATTTGCATTTTGAAACGGTTTTTTACAATATACTATCCATTCTTTATTATACATTTGATTTATTAATTCATTATATATTGCTGGATTTTCTAACTCTTTATTTTTTCCATAAAAGTCAAGTTTTGTTTCTTTTAGATAGCTTAAAAACTTTCCTCTAAATTTTCTAGACATTACTTTTACAGGTATGAAAAAATCTTCTTCTTTTTCTACCCATTTTCCTAATTCTGTTAGTCCTCCTCCTGTTACTACACAATGTATATGTGGATGATACATTAAATTTTGTCCCCATGTATGTAATATACTAAAAAATCCTATTTCTCCTCCTAAATATTTTTCATCTTCTGCCAATTCTTGTAATGTTTCTGCTGATGCCTTAAACATTATTTTATATATCTTACTTTGATTTTGTATTGCTATATTATATATTTCACTTGGTATTGTAAATACTACATGATAATATTTTATATTTAACACTTCTTCTTTTCTTGCTTCTATCCATTTTATCTTTTTTCCTGTTTGACAATTTGGACAATGTCTATTTCTACATGAATTATATGCTATTTCTTCATATCCACACTCATCACATACATACTTATGTGCTCCTAATTTATCACTTTTACAATTTTTTATTGCTTTTATTACTTTTTGCTTATATCCTACTGTTTTATTTTTTTCTAAATATTTCTCTAATCCTATTTCTAATATTTCTTGTATTTTTGTCACTTTTTATTTTTCTCCCTTCATAAATTCATCTAATGGATTTTCTACTGATAATTCCATTTTGGCTACATGGATATATTCCATCGTACTACGTATATTGCTATGTCCCATTAACTCTTTTACTTCTAATATACTAGCCCCTCTTTCTATTAAATCTGTAGCAAATCCGATGTCTCAAACTATGGATTACAAATTTATTATCTATTTTTGCTTTCTTTCTATATCTTCTAAAAAATACTCTTGTTCTTTCTATTTTTAATGGTTTTCCTTCTCTATTTAAAAAAATATATCCTTCTGGATGTTTGGGTTTGTACATTTTGTAATATTTTCTTAACATTTCTAAACTTGTTTTTGGTAATACTGTATACCTATCTTTTCCTCCTTTTCCTGCTCTTACAAATATTCTCATTTTTCTGCTATCTATATCTTCTATTCTTAAATTTACTGCCTCTGATACTCTTAGCCCACTTCCATATATCATCATAAATATTGTTTTATACATGTAATTTTCACAAGCATTAAAAAAAGTGCTTAACTCTTCTTTTGTCAGCACATCTTTCATTTTTCTTTTTTTCCTATACATTGGTAATTGTTTCTTGTTTATTATTTTATCCATTGTTACTTCATACATAAATCTTATTACTGAATTGTAGTAGTTTACACTTCGTTCTGATAATTTTCTTTCTTCTCTTAAGTGTTTTAGTAGAAAATTTCTTAGTTCTTCTATTTCTACTTTTTCCATTGATTTTTTAAAATATTTCATTATATCTTTTGTTTTTAATAAATAGCTTTCTTCTGTCCAATGTGAAAATCCTCTCATTTTCATATCATCTTTCATTTTGCTTATTATTTGTTCATTTGTCATATCAAAAAACCTCCTGTTTAATATATTTGTAACATTTAAGTTACATAATTATATTATACAAGAGGTTTTATATTTTTTCAAATCTATTCATTCGAGCCATAGCGAGGTACGAGCTATTTAGTACATTGTTTTATTTTTTCTAAATATTCCGCTAATCCTATTTCTGATATTTTTTGTATTTTGTCATTCTTTATTTTCCGTCCTCATAAATACATCTAATGGACTTTCTAAATCTATATTTACCACGAACCATCTCTCCTAACATAATAAAATGAACCCTGTACAATACAGAGTCCATTCTTACTGTATACTTTAATTTCTGCGTGTAAATAGTTTAATTTGTTCGAATTTACCATTACTTATTTTATCTGTACAGTAGTTGTTATTCCAGATTCTTTAAGACGATTTTGTATAAATGTTTGAGAAGCAGTATCCTTTACAGTTATAATAATTTTATCATTTGTATCTTTAAACATATCATTAAATTTACTAACATTAGAAAAATCAGCACTACTAAAATCTAATTCCCTTAATTCATAACATCTACTAAACATTAAATCTATCTTTAGTACTTGATTAGTATGAAATTTGTCTAAATCCAACATAGATAATAACTCACAACCGAAAAACATTGAAGACATATCAGTTACATTATCAGTTGTATATTTATCTCCAAAAATTATATTTTTTAATTTATAGCAATAGGCAAACATTGCTCTCATACTACTAACATTTTCTGTGTTAAAATTACTTAAATCTATTTGTTCTAAATTTTCACAATGTGCAAACATCCCTGACATACCATCTACATTAATAGTATTAAAAGATGTTAAATTTACACTAGCAAGTTCAGTACATCCAGAAAAAGTACCATTTAATCTATATACTTTTGTTGTATCAAAGCTACTTAAATCTATATTCTTTAATTTACTACAATTTTCAAACATATGCTCCATAAAACTTACATTTGATGTATTAAAATTACTTAAATTTATTTCTCTCATTTCACAATTGTTATAAAACATATATGCCATATTATTTGTATTAGAGGTATTCAATTTTCCAAAATCTACTGTTCTTAGATTTATAAAATTACTAAACAAATTCTGACTATCTGGTGGAGTATATACTTCTCCATTTCCTAATATGTGTAATATATAAGTTCCTTCTTGACTTTTGTCATATTCTATATAGGCTATAACATTTTTACTATCCTCAATATATGACATATTCCAAGATTTAATTGAATTACTTATTTTTTCTTCATCAATACTATCCTCAATAACTATGCTAGTAATTTTATCTCTATATTCTTTATTCCAAAAAGCATAATCTTCTTTATATTCCATCATTACTGATATGTTTTCAACTGTTTCGTTTTTTAATAACCTTTTTATGTATTTTCCACTTTCACTTAAAATATCTTCACTTAGTGAATCATCCCATTTTCCTTTTTTTACTAGTGCAAGAGGATAATCTCCTTCTCCCATAGAAAAGTGGCACCAGCTTATATTATTATCATTCATATAATTTGCAATAATATTAGCTACTCCAAATAAAGTTGTTCCTGTATGTCCTTGTGCAGCACATCCCCATTCTGTTATGAATACAGGTATTTTACTATTTATACTGTTCTTTAATTTTTCAAACTTTTCTTTGTTAAAATTATCTGCATACATATGACATGTATACATTATATTTTCGTATTCTAGTTCACTATTTATTACATTATCTATATTAGATGAATTATATGGTGTTCCTACAATTACTATAGCATCATTATTCTGTTCTTTTATTATAGGTATAACCTCATTTGCATATTTTTTTATTTCATCCCAAGTTGTATTAATACCATTAGGTTCATTACAAATTTCATATAATATATTTGGAACATCTTTATATCTATTAGCTACTTTTGTAAAAAACTCTTTTGATTCTTCCACATAAACATTTGGATTTCCTTCATATAAAGTGTGCCAATCTATTACTACATACATATTTAAATCAATACAAATATCTGCTATTTCAAACACTCTATTAATTATATTAGGATCAGATACATATCCATTATAGTATTCATCCGTATCTACCGGTATTCTAAATACATTAGCCCCCCAATCTTTTAAACTTGATAGTGACTCTTTATTATAATATTTATGTGTTAAAGATTCTATTCCCCTACCATTATCTGCACTTAGCCCTCTAAGTTGAATGGTTTCTCCATATTGATTCACTATATTAGTTCCTTCGACATGTAATTGACCATTATATGTTACATAATTTCTCTCAAAAGCACCTGCTAACTGTTGCTCTTCGTTCTTAGCAGCTTCTTCATATTCATTTTTTGCTTTTTGAGCCATTATTATTAATCCGTTTTCTCCAAATAACATACTAATTGTAATTCCGGCTAGTATAAGTAAGACAATTATTGTTATAACCAAGGCTATTAAAGTTATGCCTTTTTTTTCTTTTGCTACTTTATAAATCATTTGTTTTTCCTCCCAAAAATTTTAATTTTTATTTATTTTAATCATAAAACATTCTATAATTCATGTGTATTTTCAATACTTCTAGCACTTTTTAGCACTTCATAAAATAAAATATTTTACGAAAGACTTTATTCAATACTTCTAGCTTAGATGTAAGCATTTATAGCTTTTCCAAATATTTCTTTTTAGATTTAAAAGAAGAATGTACATATTTATCTAAAGTTATCTTAACATTAGCATGTCCAAGAATTTCACTTAGTGATTTTGTATCCATTCCAACATTTATACAGTCAGTTGCAAAAGTGTGTCTTAATTGATGAAAATGGAAATCTTTTATTTTACAATCTTTCAAACATTTTTTAAACATATACTGATAATTTCTAGGCTCTATATAATTATATGCAGAACCTGTTAAAAAATAACAATTTTTTGAAAAATTTTTCTTTAAAGGCTTTAATATATTATATAATTTTGTGGAAATTGGTATAGTTCTTACAGATTTTTGTGTTTTAGGTATATCCTCTTTTACAATACTTTTTTTATCATTTTTATTATATATTCTTTGCATTGTCTTTTTTACTTTTATACAATGTTTATCTAAATCTATACAATCCCACTTTAAAGCACAAATTTCACCAATCCTTAATCCTGTATTTAAACAAATTACAATTCCAATATCTCGTAATGTGTTACTATTTTTACAATATTTTTCTAATTTGTTCTTTTCTCGTTTCGTTAAAACTCTTAATTCTTCTGTATAGCTTTTTGGAATTGCTACAAATTCAAAATTAAATCTATAACCATATTTACTTTGTGAAAACTTTAACATTGACTTAAAAACACCAAGAGTGTTTTTCGCTGATGTTGGGCTTAAAATTCCTAATAAATTTTCCACATATATATTAAAGTCATATTCTACTAATTGTTCCATATTAACCTCATTAAAGTATGGTAAAATATATTGATTTATTATATATACATATCTAAAATATGTGGATTCTTTTATTGAGATTTTTTTGAATTGTAGCCATTCATTTATAATTGTTTGTAATTTCATTTTCTTTTAATATCCCTCCTTGTTTTTTATACAATTCTTTTTTGGGTACTCCTAAAAATATCTAAAAAATTTTTTCATTTTTTCTTGACAAAAAAATGTCAAAATGATATTCTAAATTTAGGAGTATTACTTTCGTAAAATATTTTATTTTACGAAAGATTTTATTGTATTCTTTTATATTTAGTTTTGTCTATTTTTTTATTTTATAATCACAATTTTTTGAAATCTTAATTATTTTTTCAGTTTTGATAATTCGGTGTTCCATAACCTAAAATCACACTGCTATTTATGTCATAACTCTTTTGTCTGCAAGTATCTCCACTTGAATTTCCCTCAATAGTATATACAGTATTATTTTCTGTTTTTTCGACAATTCCTGTATGATCTGTTTCTCCATCATTTTCCCAATCAAAAAATATTATATCTCCGACTTTTAGGAGAATAGCCACCATCTTTCCAAAGTCCAACAGTTTTAAAATATGGCACACCCTCTACATTAACAGAAGCAAATTTAGGAATTATTCCAGATTCAATATAACCACACTCATTAGCACACCAAGATACAAAACAGGCACACCATTCTACTCTATTCTTAAATCCGTACCAAGACCAATAAGGTTGTCCTCCTACATTTCCAACTTGTGCTAAAGCTACTTCTACTATATCTGTACTTCCATTTGATGAGCCATATATTACACTAGACCACATAGAATTATATTCATCTTTTTGTAATTCAGCTAATTGTAATTTTTGTTTATTATTAAGATTATATTTTTGTATCATTTCTTCTAATGTTTTACTCGTAACATTTATATATAGTGTCTTCCTTTTTACTTTTTCTTTTTTTACATTTCCTTTATCATCTGTAATCTCAATTTCTTTTTCTTCTTCTTTTACATCAGATGTTATCGTGTTCATTTCCCAGAATATTTCTTTCAGTTTGTTTATTTTACTTTCGTCTAGCATTATTACATTTGTCTGTTCTTCTCCATTACTTATTACTACTGCATATATTGAGAGTACATCTTTCCACTCTGCACGATTTGAATTTATTTCATAGTCATCGTGTTCTGTGTTTTTCTGAATTTCTGTTATTTTATTAGTAAATTCTGTATTTATTTCACTAACTACTGATCTCGTTGTCTTTTCGCTAACACCATCTTCACTTGAAAAAAATATTCCAAAAATTGAACTACATATCATTGCAATTAAAGCTATTACTACTATTACAACAACAGCTACCCAACCTCCTGCAATAATTGCTGAAATCAGAGCCTGTATTGCTGCAATTATTGCTTTTACCGTTGCAATAGTTACTTTTATTGCAACTTGAATAGCCTTTATCGTTGCTTTTGCTGTTACTTTTACAGCTTGTATTGTTGTTTTTGCTATTTTTGCACTTGTTTTTACTGCTTGTTTTGTTGTTTTTATAGTAGCTTTTGTTGTCTTTCCTGCTATCTTTATTGTATTTTTTGCTGTCTTTACTGTTTTTTTTGTTACCCTTACTGTTTCTTTTCCTGCTTTTTTTACTTTTCTTATTCCATCTTTTACTGATTTTATCTTTTGTTTTCCATTCTTGATATTTTCTGCTGTTTTTCTTACACTCTTTCTACCTATCTTATTAGCCTTATGAGTACCATTATAAACTGTACTATTTATTTCTTTTTGCACTTTACCTATTGCATATTCTTGTCCGGAATTATCTCTTGTTTCGTAACCTTCTTTTGTTTTGTCTTTTACATTTATTATATTTTCTTTAATTTTGCTTTGTATTATTGCCGTCCTATCTAATGTTTTTATTGTTGTATTTCCTTTTTTTCTTGTTTTTATATCTGCCATCTTTATTCCTCCAATACATTAGTTATTTTTTTTGCAACAACAACTAATCTTCCATTTTTGTTGGAATATTCACAAGTAGATAATGTAATTAGTTTATCTCCATACTTTGCTACTTTTTCTGTATCATAAAAAGAAAGTTCTTTACATTTTTTTATAAATGTATCGAACTCTTCTCTTGTATTTGCATTATAAAATTTATAGTAATTAAAACCTGTATAAGCAACTGTTTTAAATACTGCTATTATTTCATAGTTTGCTTTTTCATATATTGTGTTAAATTCAATAATCTTGTGATTATCATAAAATTTTTTATTCTTATATTTTTCTAATTCTCCAAACATTTGATAATTACTGATATGATGACCATATATAATTAAATTATCGCTTTTTAATACATCACAAAATTCTGCAATATATGGCGTTCCTAGCTGTGAATATTCTTTATAAAAATTTCTTTTCAAATAATAATCTTTTCTATTGCTATCTGTCTGCATAATAGGATAATTTATATTTGTATTTTCTATTTTTAGCCACCCTATAAAGTCATTGTTAAGTTCATACAATTTTTGTAAATCTATATCTCCTTTTTCTTGTTCATCACTTTCTTTATTTTCTATTCTAATTTCTTCTAATTCTTCAAATATTTCCTTTTGTTCATTATCTTTTTTATAGTTTATTATTATATAGCTAATGCTAGTAACTAAACTAGCTACTAGCATTATAATCAAAAATATATAAAATTTTTTGCTCATACTATTCCCTCTTTCTAAAAAATTTCATTTATTTTTGTAGTCATCAATTTATAAAGTTCGGTATCTTTTGGGAATTTATTTACAAATGGAATTAGTGAATTTCCTATCTTTAATAGTCCGTGTCCTGCTTCAACATTAGTTATAAAACTTAACTGTTGATCTGATATATTTAATAAATCTGCAAGTTCTTTTCTATCTGTTGAAGCTTGATTAAGCATAATTATTAACTCGCTATTAGCCAACATTGTTCTTGCTAAATCACTTCTCAATAGGTCTTCCACATTTTGAGTAATTCCGAGTACAACAAGCTCCGATACTTTCTCACTCTTTTCCACAAAGCAAAAAGGAAGTTTGCTGAATATTCATATTGAAATAATAAATATATTTCATCAATATAAATATATGTATTTCTTCCTTTTTGTCTATTAGCTGTTATTCTATTAAAAATGCTATCAAGTATTACTAACATTGCAATAGGTTGTAACTGTTTTTTTAATTCAAGTATATTGTAACAAACTAATCTACTATTTATATTTACATTAGTTTGTTTAGCAAATGTATTCAAACTACCATTACTAAATAATTCTATTGCTAGTGCCACATCTTTTGCTTCTTTCTCATTTTGTTTTAGCAATTCTTCTCTAAACTCTTTTAATGTTGGTGGCTCTCCCTCATAATCTCTATTTTGATATTCTTTATAAACATTTGCCGTACATCTATCTATTATTGAACGCTGTTGAGGCTCTAGTGCTTTCCCCATTAACTGCTCACATAAGGATAATACAAACTCTGACTTTAATACTATTGGATTTGAATTATCGCCATAATATTTATTCATATCCATTGCATTTATATGATTTTTACTTGTAGATGATATTTCTACTAATTCTCCCCCAAGTTCTTTTACAAGTCCTGCAAATTCATTTTCTGGATCAATGATTATAATATCTGCATCTTTTTCCTTTAACATTATTGAACTTATTTCTTGTTTTGCTGTAAAACTTTTTCCAGAGCCACTAACACCCAATATAAAACTATTTCCATTTAATAATTGTTTTCTGTCTAATAGTATCATATTTTTTGATATTGCATTCTGTCCATAGTATATTCCATTTAAATGTTGCACTTCCTGTACCTTAAATGGCATAAATACAGCTAAACTTTCTGTTGTTAATGTTCTTACAATGTTTATTTTTTCTACCCCAATAGGTAGTGCTGTATTTAATCCATCTAGTTGCTGAAACTTTAATAGTCCAAACTGACATAAGTTTTTTCTAGCTGTTGTCAGTATTGACTCTGTTATATTATCAAGTTCTTTTTCTGTGTCTGCTGTAAAAACTATTGTAATCAACCCTAAAAACATTCTTTGGTCTCTGGTCATCAAATCATTTAAAAACTCTCTTGCTTCTTGTTCTTGTTGTTCCATATCAAAAGGTACTGAAGCTAGAAAATTATTATTTTCACTTTGTTTTCTTACATAGTTTGCTTTGTTAGTTTCTATTCCTAGTAATATTCTTTCTGCCTCTTTTATTGCCTCATCTGTTGCAACTGGAGAAATATCTATTGTCAATATTAAGCTTTTACTAATATCTGTTAGTTCTGAAATCATACTGTCTTTTATAAAAGAAGCATACTCTTTTAAGAATATAACCCTGCCAAATTTATTACCCATTTTAAAATAATCACTTTTAAATTCAAAACTATCTGGAGATATATAGTCTTTAAAACTATGACCTTTTTGCATATTATCTATCATATCAAAGCAAAAATCATTTTCTTCTCCCATTCTATAAAAGTTATGTAATAGTTTTAATCTTTCATCTGAATCTAATTCTGTACAAACTGAATTTAACTTTTTGAAGTGTTTATTTAATTCTATTGTTATTCTTCTAAAAGCTGTTCTTGCTTCTTCCAAGTTTTTCTTTTTTATTGTTATCGTAATATATTTTTCTTGCATAATTCCATTAGATGCTTTTTCGCCCTCATCAATTAGTTTATTATATTCTTTTCTTAATCTATCTAGTCTATCTTTTTCATTTTCTATCTTTACATTATTTTCAACTATTTGCTCATTTATTTTACTATTTAATATACTAATCTTTACAAGCATTTCACATTCAAAAGAATTAAGGATTTGCATATAATCTAAAAACATTGCTTCTTTATCTTCTTCACTTGCTACAATATAATTTATATCTGTAAATTTGAATGTTTTTGAATATTTATTCATTCCGACCATAAAAATGCCATCTTTCCAAATTCTTTTAATTGGTATAACATCTTGCACACCTTTTGGAATTACAAATTTTTCTTTTTCCTTTTTAAAAATATTTTTTATTTTCAATTTTCTTTTCCCTCCTTTTTGGAGGGTAGAATCTCTTTTTGTTTTCTTTTATTTTTTATTATTTTTCTTATATTTCTTGTTCTTTTTTACATTTCTTTCACATTGCTTATATATATCTAAATATAAATTGTTAGGTTTGAATACCAATCTTTTAGGTGTTAATATTTCTGATTTAACCCAAGCCACAAAAAATTGCTCTGCTGTCATTCCGTTATATTTAAAAAAGCCTAGAAATACAAAAGGAACTGCTCCAAGCATACATAACCACGAAACAGTTCCAATACTTAATATCGGTTTAAGTAAAAAATATATTCCTACTACAACTATACAAGCTATTGCTGAACATATAAATTGTCTTAATGATAGTCCAAAAAATACATTTTCTGTGTATTGTCTTATTTCTTTATTTATTTTCACTTCCATAAAACATTATCTCTCCCTTTCTTTGTGTTTTTTACTTTTTTCTTGACTGAAAGTATCTGCTAAATTTCCTCCTGCTTTTACTTTTTCAAAGTCTTGTTTTGCTTTTTCTAAATCTTTATTATAATAATAGCCATAGCCCCATTCTAATTTTTTATTATTTATTTCATAATAAAATCCTATTATATATTCTTTACCATATTGAGTATTTCTTTCTACCAATGCAACTGGTGTATTTCCTCTTTTTCCAATTTCAATAATGCACTTATCATCAATTCCAAAAAAATATAAATATTCACTTTGTATTTTGTCTTTATTTTCATTTATCCATTCTTGTAACATATCATAAGTAGAATATCTTTTATTTTTATAATAATCTGTTTCTATAAATTTTCTTGCTAGATAATTACAAAAATCATATACTCTATCACATTCACTTGTTTCTGATTTTTCAAACATCTCATTTAATAAGTCATACCCTAAACAGAATGTAATATAATTTACTTCATTTTCTTTTTTATACATCTCTTTGGGCATTTGTACTTGTCCATTTTCTATTTGTATATAATCCGTTTTTTGTTCAAAGTATTGCATTATATCTGGCATCTCTCTATCCATTTCTTTTTCAATAGCTTCTTTAGTAATTCCATTATCTTTACAATATTTTAGATATTTTTGTAATCCTAGTTTATGTTCATATTCATCAATTCCTATATCTTCTATTCCTGCCCAAACAGATGAATGAAACTCTATACTCATAAATCCAATTTCGTATTCATTTTCTAGGAGTTCAAAAATATCTTCATCCACATTATAAGACCAATCCATTAACTCGTTTATTTCTTTATCTTTTAGTCTTACTTCATAAAGTTCTCCATATTTATCACATACTACTGCAATAGAATTTTTAATATCTTCTTTATTTGTAAGTAGATAACAAATATCACAATTTTCATATTCTTCGTGTTTATTTAATAATTCTCTAACATCATAAAGTAATGTATCAATATTTTTGTCCATTATCAATTTCCTCCTTTTAATTTATAGTCCCATCATTTCTCTCACAACTCTATCTGCCATTTTTATTGTTCCAACTAATACAAGCATATTAAATACTAACTCTCCTACATAACTCCATACTTGCGTTACTACTGGTGCATTTACATCTACTGCCGGTGGTGATGAAGCAAATAAAGAGAATATAATACAAGCTAGAACTATAATTGCTCCCTCCATACAAACTGAAATATATGATTTAATAAAACTTTTTGCTACTTGTTGGCTCGGCTCTCCTGCCATTGAAGATAATGGTATTGGTGCTATTGCTGTATATAAATATAATTTAAAAAATCTTCCATATACACTCATTATCATTATAAATGAAAGAACTGTTACAAGAAGTCCTCCGTATCAATGTAACTGCCCATAATGGTATACTTTCAAAAAAGCCGACAAGACTCTATTGCTGTTATCATTTCCTGTGGCAAAACTGTTGCTGTACTACTTCCAAACCCTGCTGTTTTCATAATAGTTGTTGTTATACCTTGTACTATTTTGAATATTGCAAGCATTAAGTCTAGCCCATAGGTTACAACTAAATGTGCTATTCCAAATCTTATAAAAAGTTTTACTGCGTGTTCTGGTTTCTTTACTTCTGTAAATGAACTACAAGTTTTTATAACTCCTGCCGTAAAAAATATAACAAGTAAAGCAAGTCCTATTGCTTGTATTGCTCCGTGAATATTAACAATTACATCCCATATTGTACCACCTTTAAATGTTTCTGGTGTTTGAGTTACTAACTGCCATATTTCACTTAACTTCCCATTCCAAGTGTTTATTGCATTTTGTAGATTACCTACAATCCAATTATCTGACAAGTTTATCTCCTCCTATCTTAATATAAGGAGTGTAAAACCTCTTTTTTGTTTTCTTTTATTTCCTAACCTAAAATCATTTCTAATATTTGTTTTGCAAATGCTATAATAACTCCACCTGCAAGAGTCATAAAACCATTTGCTCTTTGTGATGGATCGTGTGATTTAATTGCCATACCTATTTGGACAATTCCCCATAATAATAATATTGCTCCTATTGCTCCTATTATTTGATACATAAAATCTTTTAAATTATTTATAACTGATAATGGGTCATCAGTAGCAAAAACATTACTAGATTGTAGTACAAAAAGTAATACCACATATAGTAATGTAAAAATTCCTTTAATAAAAATATTTTTTATTCTTTTATTTTCTTTCATTGTATTATTCCTCCATTTCTTTGAGGGAATAATCTCTTATTGTTTTCTTTAAAATTAGTTATTCTTTTTAGATTCTTTTATTAAATATTCATCTATTTCTTCATCAACTAAAATTTCATAATCTCCTATAATCGTATATTCTTTACCTTTAATATCACTTATATTAGTATCTATTGATATAGAAGCCACTGCATTTTTAGTATTTCCGTGTAAATAAGGTTTATATCCACCATCTTCTGTTAATTTTATATTAGGGTGTTTAAATGTATTGTATTTTAAATCTATTATTGGTCTTTCTCCACGAATAAAGAGTAGTGCATATTTATTATCTAACATTCTAACTTCATCTGGAGTCATTAGTTCTCTACCTGCTATTTGATAATTTGTAGAGTAACTACCACTATGTCCTGTTGATTTTCCATAAGTATTGGTGTCAATTGTTTCCTTGCCGTAATAATTCACTTACATATTTATGGGTAGATTGTTCATTTCCGTCCGAAGATATAAAAATTCATCACAGTTGCCGAACTATGCTCTCCCATTGCTTTTCAAATAAGTTTTTTAATTGTGCCAAGTTTTGCAATATTATTGATACTGAAATTCCTCTTGACCTCATTGTTGCTAATATCTTGTCAAAATCATCTGGCAAGCTAACATTTGCAAACTCATCCATTATAAAATGCACATTTACTGGCAAAGCTCCTTTGTATTTATGGTCTGCTATATAAAATAACTGCTGAAAAATTTGTGTATATAGCATTGATACTATAAAATTAAAACTTGTATCATTATCTGGAATTAAAGCAAATAATGCTATTTTCTTTTCTCCAATACTACTTAAATCAAGTTCATCATCCATTGTTAAGTTTGCTAAATCTTTCAAATTAAATTTTTCTAGTCTAGCTGATAATGTTATTTGAATTGATTTTAGGGTTTTAGCAGAGCCAGAATGATAATCTTTATAATATTTTACTGCTATATGTTGTGGATTATTTTCTTCTATTCTTTTGAATAAAGTATCTAGTGGACTTTCGTAATCATCTTCATCTTCTTTTACCTCTCCTGCTCTTAATAGTTCTAATACCATTTCAAAGTTTTGCTCATATTCTGGAGCTTCATACTTTAATAACAATATTAACGACATTAAGAGCATTGACGCTGCAGTGTCCCAGAATGGATCATTGCTTTGACTTCCGTTTAGGTGTTGTACTCTTAAAAAGATTTGTTACTAGCTTTTGAACATCATTGTCATTTTTTAAATATACAAATGGATTATATCCAAAACTTAAATTCATATTTATTAAGTCTAATACTCTTACTTCAAATCCATCTTTTTCTAACATATAACCTGTATCTCTTAAAATTTCTGCTTTTGGGTCTAATATTATATATGAATTATTTGAAGCTTGTAGTAGATTGGGTTTTGCATAAAATAAGGTCTTACCTGCACCGACTTCCTCCACATACGAGAGTATTTAAGTTTCTTCGATGTTTTTTAGCATTTAGTCCTAATCTTACATTTTGAGTTAAAATTCTATTTTCGCTTTCTGGTAGTTGCTTATATTTTTTATTTATTTCTCTCGTATCTCCCCATTTTGCCGAGCCGTGTTCTTTACCTTTTTTATAATTTTTTCTTGTTGAAAAATATGCTCCAATTCCTACTAGATATGAAAACAAAAAAATAAAAACAGTTTTCATACTATTTTCACAAATTTTTATATTAAGTGGTATCTTTAGTGCTGATGGCAATTCTTTGACTATTTTTGCCAGACCTCCTTCTGCTAATGGTGCAATTAAAAGTGCTAACCATATAACAGGTATTATTCCAATAATAGTTAATACTACATATATTCTATTATCTTTCTTCATATCTGTTGTCCTTCTTTTTATGGAATATCCCATTTTTTTGTTTTGATGGCGATTTTATAGTTTTCCTTATTACTTTATCAATTAAATCTGTTTCTTTTTCTTGCTTATGCAATTCATTTTTCATATTTATTAGTGAATTTAAAATAATCTCATATTCCATTCTGTTCATTTCCATTACTCTTTTTTCATCACTCATAAAAATTCCTACCTTTCATATTCTCTATTTGTTTTGGTTTTAGAGTTCATTCCTATTTCTTTGTCCATTCCCTCTGTGAGTATTTGTAAACATTCTGCTCCTTTTGCAAGTTCTGCTTTTACTTCTTGTGCTGTCATCTCTTTTAGTTCTTGTGGTATTTTATCAAAGTTAAAATTATTTGTTGGCATTCCATATCTTTTACTTATCATATATGCAACACTTTCATTTTTAAAATTATTTAATTCTGTATCTGCAAATGATAGTAAATGAATACTTGCTACTTCTCTTATTAATCCTTGTATTGTTTCCTTTACTTCTGCATTTTGTGATACTTCTATTGTTCTAGTATCTGCATTGAAGTTTACTAATTTACTACTATTAGAAGTATTTTGTACTATTTCAACTTGCACAGGAGACATACTCAATACTGCTTTTAATATACTTTCGTGTGTATATGGTACTGTATTTAATTGTCTTTTCACTCTCATATCTGAAATATCATAAACATTTTTTGGATCATAACCTTGTGCTTCTGTTCCATCTTCTCTTGTATAAATATTGCCCGGCTCTAATATAATTATTGGATTTGGTTTTCCTATAAAATTTATTTTATCTTTTTTCCAACTTTCTGCATCCTTTAATTGTGTTGCCTTTGGATTTTGTGCTGTTACTAATAAAGCATTTCCTACTGAATAATTTGGAAATCTGCTTTGAACATCTAAATAAGTTTTATAAATTTCTCCATATTCTGTTATTTTTTTTGCCATTTCATCTTGTGTTTGATATGCAAACTCTCTGTCGTGTTGCTTATTTTTTGCCCATTCCTCTACATTAAAATCTTTTTGTTCTTTTTGAACATTATTTATTGCACTTTTTAATATATCGTTAATTGTACTCATACTATTTGCTCCTTTCTTTTTTCTTCTTTCTCTTTTTTGGTTGTTTGTGTTTAGTTTCATTGTTTCTTTCTTTCTTTGATGTTTCTTTTATTTCTTCTTTTGATTTTATTTTTTCTTTCTCTGCTTTTTCTTGTTTTATCTTATTTAGTTCTTCTCTCATTGATGGTTTTTCCTCTTTAATTTTCTCGTTCTTTTCTCTCGTTTTCAATAAATTCTCTAATTGAGTTTCTTTCTCCGTATTTTGAATGTTACTGGGTGTATCATTTTCCTCATTTACTGGCTCTTTTTTCAATAATTTATTTAATAAATCATCTGAAGTATTTTTTTCTTGAATTGCTTTTTGAACTTCAACTTTTTCTTCTTTTTTCTGTTCTTTTTCTATATCTATTTTTTCTATTTTACTTTCTATTTTAGTTGTATCAACTGTTGTCAAATTAAATCTTTCTATTATTCTATTTACCCTTACTGCATCTTCTTCTCTAACTAGAATGTCTATTACTCCATCTTTATTTTTTTCGCTTTTTTTATATAAAGCACTATACAGTACCCCATATCTTTTAGCTTGTTTTTTAAAGTCCTGATATTCATCTTTCTTTATTGTAAATATTCTTAAATTACTGTTACTTTTAAGCATATTATTTATTCTAGTTTGCCCCTTTGTTTTTTTCTTTGTATCTTTTGACATTGCATATAACAATACAGCCATTTCTTTTGCCATATTTCCTGTTAGCCTTGCAACAACTTCAAATCCTTCTAAACTTAGTCTTACAATTTCTTCTGCTGAATCACTTGATGTACTCATAGTCTTTTCTCTCCTTTCCTTTTTCAATTTCTTTTTCTTCTTTTAATTCTTTAATATTTTCTTTAATTTTTGGTATTCTTTCTTCAATTTCTTTGCACTTTTGCACCTCCTTTTTCAAATACTGTATTTTAATTGCGATTTGAGAGAGTTTATCATAATTTACTTGTCTATCTTCTTTCTTCAGCTTTGTATTTTCATAATACAATTTATCTCGCTCCTCCTCGAGATTTTTTAGTTCTCCTTTTACTGTATTTATATATAAAGAAAGCTCTCCAGTAGTTTTAATATCATTTCTACTCAAGAGCCTTGCTTCCTCTGATATTCTTTCCATTTTCTGCACATCTGCTCTAATGGAAATTGGAGTATATTTCTTTTTTTCTGTTTTAGGGTATATCTTTAATAAATAACAATAGTATAGATATAATGCTTTAATTCCTGTTGCTTTTTTTCTATTCTTAATTTTTCCCTTATAGAAATAAATTTTTTTGGAACGCATTTCTGGAAATGGTACTTTTATTGCTTTTTCTGTTTTTATTCTTGATTTAATTTTTTCAACTGTATAATTTTCTCCATAAGCTCTTGCAACTCTTATGTTCTTTTTATACGGCTCTTTTCTTGTACTTAATTTTCCTTTTCTATAAACTAATTCATACCCCATTGCTTTTAATAAATTTTCAAATTCTTTATAGTTATTTGATTGTGCAATAGCATAATCAATATCTTGTTTTGTTGTTGTATGGTAATTAGATTTTTGTACATAACCTTTATATAATTTTGTATAATCTATCTTATATTTTCCACAAGGTTTTTCTTTCAAAACATTTAGTCCATATTCTCTACATAGATTGTCAGAAATTTGCCTCATTAAAGCATAGCTTTCATTGGTATCATAATATTTTAGTCCATCTATGAATGATACGGAATTTAGTACAAAATGATTATGTATGTGATTAGTATTTAAGTGAGTTGTAACTACTACTTGAAATCTATCTCCCCATAGTTCTTCTGCAAGTTTCACACCAATTTTGTGAGCATTTTCTGGTGTAACTTCTCCTTTACAAAATGATTGAAAAGCGTGATAACCTAATATGCCATCTTCTTTGTCAAATACTTTTTTTGTATTCATCATATCTTGTACTATTGTATCTTCACTACAATTTATTGCTGTAACATATAATTGCTGTTCTGTTTTGTATGAGGCTTTTGCATATTCAACAACCTTGTGCAAATTATAATAACTTGCACTATCTGTTTTCTTCTCATTTACTGCATAATCTACAACATTATCTAATCTTTTTTCTATCTTCCATATTTTTGTTGTTGCCATATTATTTCCTCCATATCATTTTAAATATTTTTCTGTAATTCTTATCCTTAATTCATCAATTCCATTTAAAATTTTATCAACCTTTTTTATATCAACTTCTCTTGAATATCTAGATAGTTCTTTTATTGATTTTATTTCTTTTCTAAACTGTAAAAGTTCTTTTGTCATTTCATAAAATTCTTGTGAAGGTTTCTCTTTTATAGTTGCTCCTTTTATCAACTTTCTTACAACTTGCACCTCTGTTTTTCCAGATAATCTGCTTATATTTTTTAGTGCATTATCTTCTTCTTCATCAAACCAAAAATTCTTTTTTATTCTTCTTTTTCTCATAGCTTCTTCCTTTCATTCTTAATGGGGTTTGGGGCATTGCCCCACAATATCGAATTTTTCTAGGGAGGAAAAATTCAGTGCTTGTTAGGAGTCTAAATGGTGTATAATATCATCTAGTAAAATACAATTTCCACACTTTTCACAGCATACTTCTATATATTCCTTTGCAAAATTCTCATTATTATCTTCATATTTTTCATCTTCTTTTTTTGCAAATTCTTTTGGAGATGTATCAGAATATATTGCATAAATTTCATAGCTTTTATCCTCATCTGTATGCTCCTCAAAATTCACTTCTTTTTCTGCTATTAACCTTAAAACTTTTTCTACGGCTTCCATCTCACTATCAGCTTCAACTATTATAAATTTTCTTATCATTTGTGTTGTACTTAATATATATTTTTTCATCATTATCTTGTCCTTTCTTTCTCAATTTTTTTTATTCCTTTTTTCAAACATAAATACTCATTTACATCTTTTCCAAATGGTACTGTTCTGTCTAAAACTTTATATTTTTCACTTAACACTTGCTGAAAAAAAGCACTTGCATTTCTTCCAGCTAAATCTCGATCTAAATGTAAATGAATTTCATTTACATTTGGATTTTTTTCTAAAAATTCAGTTAAAGAAATTGGTATTTTTGTTTTTTCTACATCATATTTTGAAGAATAAATACCACCTAATGACAATAAATTTTCTTCTCTCCAATTTCTATTTTCTATACTAAAAAGAGTAGCAAATGATAATAAATCAATACTACTCTCAAATAAATGAACTATATTATTTTCTTTCTCTGCATTTATCTTAAATGAATATTTTTTATTACTTCCTGTTGCTTCTCTCATAAATCTTTGTTCATTTGTTGCTCTACAAAAAGCATAACTTGGAATTTTATTTTCATCATACCCTATGAATACAACATTATGTGTTTTTTCTTCTTCATATAATAAATTATTTTCTATGCAATATTTTATAATTTCCTTGTCTATTCCTCTACTCAATAAGTAATTTATTGCTCTATCATTAGTAGTTGCTTTCAATGGTATTTTTAATCTTTTTTCACTACTTTTTTCTTTCTGTTTGTAACTTATTGGAGCTTGTATTTTTATATTTCCCATTACTGTTTGTACTGCATTTATAAATGATAAGTTTCTTACTTTTATTAGATAATCTATTGCACTTTTTCCACCTATTCCTTTAGTAAACCAATACCATAGACCATTGCTAATTTTCAAACTATCGTGTGTTCTTGTTGTATAAGTTCCTCTACATACTTCTATTAACTCATTTGGCTCATAGTTTTTTAAATAGGTTAGTAAATCCACTTGTCTTGCTTTTTCAACTACTTCACTTGGAATGTATGGCATTTTATACACCTACCTTTCCCATTCTTTTTTATTTTTTTGTCTAATTACTTCATCTTTATATTCTCTAAATTCTGCACCTTTATAATCATCTTCATTTAAAATATATTCTTCATTTGAATATCTTTCTTGTGCTATACTTATTGCTTCATCTAATGAACTTGCTTGTATTTCTACAACTTTTTGTAAAGTTTCTTCTATCTCAATTTTATATACTTTAGCCATTGTTTCTACCTCACTTTCTATTTTATTTTTTTAATAATGGTTAGATATTTTATTTCGGTTTGAGTAGTAATCAATTAACTTATCAATTTCTTCTCTATCTTTATTTTGACTATAATAATAGTCTTCTAACCATTCTTTTTCTATTTTTCTTTTTTCTGCATTTCTTATTGAAAATTCCTTTTGTCTTTCTATATCTTTTTTAATTGTTTCTTTTTTTACTTCTTTTGTAGATTTTTTCTTTTCTATTTTCTTTTTTTCTATTACCTTTACATTATAATCAAATAACATTAGATTTATTAAATCTGTTATTTGTTTTATATTCGATTTTTCTTTTTGTGTTGTTAATATTACTTTCATTCTTCCCTCCTCGTAAAAAAGATAGTGAAATTATCTTTCTCTATCTCTTACTTTTCTTTTTATTATTTTTTCCTTATCAAATAAATCTTGATTTTCAGTTATTTTTTCTCCTCTATATAAATTGCTATTATTATTAAAATATATTGTATCTTTAATAGTTCCATATATCTGGTGTTTTAAAATCTTATTATATGCTAACACATCTTGCGTTCCTATAAATACTCTCGTTGATCCACTATTTCTCGCTATATTTTTAAAAAAGCCATTTAAATTTTTAGTATTTTGATTAAACATTCTGTTTGGAATATCTAGTATCATTCTCACTTTACACTTACTATCAGTTAAAATTGCAACTGAATATTCTTTATCATTTTTCATTTTCTTTAATAATGCTACAAGTTCAACACGACTAGAAATTTTTATATCGTAAAAAGTATTATCTTTTAGTTTTTGTTCCATTTCTTCAGCTATATCATTTCTTAAAATATTCTCTTTAGGCATTAAAATTAAACCTCTTGAATTTTCTTCTATTATTGAATATTTATCCTTATTTCCCAGTACAATATGACCTAGAAATCCGTTTACATTTGCAACAAATTTTTTTGTTATTTTCATATCTTCTTTTGATGGTTTAGCTGATTCTGATGTATGATTATGAGCTAAATAATACCCATCTGCCTTTAATCTATTCATTCTATTTCTCATTTTTTCATAAATTCTTATAGGGTAATTTTCTGAAAATTTATCACTTGAAAAAAGTAATACTGCATTTGGTATTTTACTTGTAACTATTTCTTGACCTACTATCATATTATCTCTCATATAGAATACTCTAAATGTTTCATAACGAGAATCTCGAAATATATTGCAAGTTTCAATTAAATCATTTTTCTTTTGTATTTTAACTTTACTTAAATCTATATAGCTTTGCTTATTTCTTTCTGTTTCTTCTAATTTGTTATAAACAACTTTTACATCTTTGTTCAATACTTTCTCCTTTCCAACAAAAAAAGAGATATTTAATATCTCTTTAATTTTATTTATTCTTTTTACTTAACTCCTCAAACTAATTGTAATTTGTAGTTATTTAACATTCTTTTTCCACTTTCTAATTTTACCTCTAAAATTTTTAAAATTAGCAATAGTGTTTAAATGAATTAATCTACATACACTAAACTCTTTACCATTCGTTTTAGCCCAATTCCTTTTTCCTTCTTCAAATAGTTCTTCATCAGATAAATTATTTACTAAATCTATTATGCTTTTCACATTTTGATTAAAGGTATTTATTAATTCATTTAAGGAATAATTATTGTACTTATCATAAAAACTTTGATATAACCAACCTAAATCATTCCACTTCCATTCTGTTGCAAGTGATGTTTCTTGTATTCCTTTTTGTTCTTCATCTTCCCAAGCTAAAACTAAATCCATCCAACCTATACAAAATGCTAACATTTGAAAAGGACTATATTCTATTTCTTCATCAATTTTCTTCATAGATGTTTCTTCTATATCATAGTATTCTTTTATAAACAAATTTGCATTACTTTTAATGGCTTCTATTAATTCTGATTTATTATTATATTTCATAATTTTAAATCCACCTTTCAAATTACTATTTTTTTCACACTTATATATTGTAATTTATTTGTTAGGTCTTTCCCATTCTCCTGTTTCCTCATTTTTTTCTAATACTAATTCATAACCTCCACCAGTTCTATTAAAATAAATTTCTGTATCATCTTCATCTAACTCTAATACATAATCAAATTTAGCACCCCAAGAACTATTTATCCCTCCAAAAGTATTATAAAAATTAAGATAATGGGATTTTACTCCACCACCTTTATTTTTGTATCCTCTAGTATATCCAATTGAATCAGGAATGCCAATAGTAAAATTTAATTCACTACCATCTTCATTTACTGAATAATTTATAATCGTAACTTTTGGATTTTTAGTAACGCCTGTTCCTAAAAATAAAATCAATAGAGCAGTTATTATTATACCTATAACTATTAGAACTTTCTTTTTCATATATTCACTCTCACTTTCAAATTACTATCTATAATACTTGTTGTAATTTGTATAACAACTTTTAAGGAATAATTTTTATATTAGTATATTTTACTTTTTCATCCTCGTCAAAATATATATTAATTTCATAATGCTCAGTAGTATAGCACTTGCCAAAATACCACTCTTTTCTCATACTTCCTGCATAATAAGAATATTCTTTTTCATTTTCCTCAGTATTGTATTCAGATTCTGGTTCTCCTAATATCTCAATAACTTCTTCTTTGGATAGTCCAACAAGGCTTTGATTATTATTAAATTCTTGCATTTTTATATAGAGTTCATTTGGTTTTTCGAACTTCCATAATGAGAATACACAAGATGCAGAAACACAAATAAATATGATAAAAATATAAATTGACATTTTAGATTTCTTATCTATATTAATTAACTTTTTTCTTATGAACAATATTATTATAGTAGTCAATAATATTCCGGGCAATGCCAACTGTACAAATATACCAAATATAATTATTAAACCTGCCATAATAGTCGTTTTAATTCCTCCTATAAATTACTATTTTTACAGCTCATATTATATAATAAAGAGCTGATAATTTCAACTAACTATCAGCCCTACTTATTGTAATTTTTTGTTATGATTTACTTATTACTTTTTTCTGCCAACTTTTTTCATTACATTTTGGGCATTTCATATATCTTGTTCTATTTATGTGCATAGCCCATAATACACTTGAATATGTTGGAACATATTTGTAATGACATTTTTGACATTCGTAATACCCTGCTGTTTGCTCTATTCGTAGTAATAAAAGACATACGATAAATATGAAAATTGTTGATGGTATTATTATTAAAAGCCTAACCCAATCTTGCATTTCTATAAGAGATGCAATCATTACTAATATAAAAAAAATTATTATACTTGCAATTCCCATTGCAATTTCCATTGTTAATATTCTTTTATCCGATTCCTCTTTTTGTTTAACTATATCAATTAAATTTTGTTCTAATTTTTTATTATAACTATTCATCTCTAATACCTCCCCACTTAATAATTCATTTACACTTATTTGAAGTTCTTTGCATAAATCTAGCATAATTGATGAATCAGGCATTCCTTTTCCATTTTCCCATTTGGATATAGCTCTATCTGTAATATTTAATTTTTCTGCAAGTTGCATTTGAGTTAAGTTTTTTTTCTTTCTACATTCAGCTATAAACCTTCCAATTTTAATCTGATCCATATCTTTACCTCCTTCAATTTAAGTGTATATTATTATCTAAAAAAAGTACACATACTAATCGTTGAGTGGGGTATTTTTTTATATCGACGATTAGTTGATATATTATAATTTACCCTGTAAATTACTATTTTAATGTCTTGTAAATTTCATATAATTTTAAAATTAAATCTTTTATTACAGATGTATCATAATTTTCTGCATCAGCCTTTTCTTTCATATTTATCAAGGCGTTTACTGTAACTCCTATAATATCTTTTTCTGCTTTCATTTTAGGTTTTACTTTGCAAATTGTTTCTTCTATCACATCTACACATTTGCCTTCTTTTAATGACTTTGTTCTAAATTCGTTTAATGCGTAAAATATAATTCTTCTTTCTTCATAAGTTAGATTTATTTTCTTTTTAATTCCAAACATTATAATTATCTCCATTATTTACTACTATTTGAATTATAGCATAAATATTTATAAAATAATATAGGAGATACTAATTTTTTATAATATCTCCATATCTTATTATAATAGATTCACTTGTCTAAAAAACTGTATTATTTCTTTAGCTCCTAATTTAAAACTAGATTTTAGTTCTATATTGTCTATACAGCCTTGTAATTTTAAAATATCTAAAACTGCATTCAATTCCACATCTGTTAGTTCTACTGCTTCTCCATCTTCTAAAAAAGTTCTTACATTTGGATTATCTACTTTTATTTTTTCTATTTGACTTGCTATTTCTCTATATTCTGTATTATTATTTAATATTTCTTTTCTATTTATTTCCATATAATCCAAAAAATTGTCTGTGTACTCATCAAAGAAAGTAACATTTTTATTTTGATTAGAACTTTTTTCTATATCATTTTGAATTATATTTTTTAATTCTGTACAATCATATATTCCTAATTTATAATACATTTTATTCCAAAGATCTGCCTCATTAGATAATTCTAATTCAAATTCATTTAGTTTGCTTAATAATTCTTTTTGTAGTTCTTCATCTTCTACTTTCGTTTTAATCTTATTAGTTAATTCTTCCTCCAACAATAAAGATTTCTCACACTTATTCTCTTTCTGCATTTCTTTTAAAATGCTGTTTTCAAAACTTTCGCTTTTTTCTTCGTAAAGCTCATCTAAAATATTTCTTTTCAAATATTTATTCATAATACATTTACCTCCTATGGTATATATATTATATTGATTTTGTAAATAAAGGAAATGTGCAATATAAATATTTTATTCTATTTTATACTATTGACTTCTATCTAACATATTCTTTTTGCTTTTTATATTCTCCAACTTCAATATCCTCTTCATCATCTATATCAATTACTTCGCTACTATTATTTTCTCCTATTTTTAATTCTGCATTTACTACTTTTAATCGTTTTAATGTTTCTTGTAGTTCATTTTCTTTTGAAAATGGTATTGATACATTTTCTTGTGCTATTTTTAATTGTTGTTGTAAATTTTTCAATTTGCTCTGTGCTGTTGGAATTGCTTTCATTATGGATTCTAGTATATTATTTATACGAGTTATTACTCCTAACTTATCACTTCCTAATATAGCTCTATAAGTCTGTCTATTTTTTAGTGCAACTTGAAATACTTTTGAAAAAGTATTAAATTCTAAATACATTTGAAAACCTCTGTATGTGCCTATATAAATTCCTTTGGTATCGTGTACTTTTTTACATAGTTCTAGTATTTTTTCTCCTGCTTTTACTTTTTCATTATATATTTGATTTTCTAATTGCATTGGACAAAAGTCTATATTCGTTGTATTAGCTTTTAAATATTCGTTATCTTCTGTTAAATTTTTTATTTCTTTTTCACATTCTGCAATTTCTTGTGGATATTTTTTATTTATCATATCTTCTAGTTCATATTTCTGACCTAAATAACTCTGTTTTAACATTTTCAGCTTGGTAGCTTTTGTTTCCAACTCTGTTTTTTCCCTTATAAGTGGATTGCCTGTTGCAATAGATTTTATTTCTGCATAACTCAAAGCTTTTTCATCTATATCTTCTATACTTCTTTCTGGTGATTTAGAAGTCATAATTTGTGAAATTCCCCTTTGCTTTTTTTCTACCATTTGATACATATATGCATCAAATGTTCCTTTTGTTACATAAATATATTGGTGTACTACTGGATTTTTATTTCCCTGCCTTACAAGTCTCCCACCTCTTTGTGTTAAATCGCCGTGGTCTATATGGACAGTCTAAATCGTGATATGCTATTCCTAAATCCTGCACATTCGTTCCTGCTCCCATTTTAAAGGTACTTCCTAATAATATTCTTATTTCTCCTGTACGAACTTTTGCAAATAGTTCTTCTTTTTTTGTTTCTGTTGTTGCATCGTGTATAAATGCTATTTGTTCTTCTGGTATTCCCAATTCTATTAGTTTTTTCTTAATATCATTATATACATCAGTAAATTGATATTCATTTTCTTGTGTTTCTTCTGTTTTTTCCAATTCTCCTTTATCTATTTCGTACACATTTTCTTCATTTTCTTCCATAGTCATACTATCTGTCTTTTTTGGTGTAGATAAATCACAAAAAACAAGCTGTGTTAATTTTTCATCAGCTGTGTCGTTCCATACATTATATATATAATTTATACACGCATTGACTTTACTTTGCTTTTCATCTGGTAACATACTGTTTATAATTCGTTGATCTAAAGCTAATTTTCTTCCTTCATTTGTAATATTAAGCATATTATCTTGGTATATACTAACTTCTCCGTTTCTTATTGCTTCTGCTCTTTCTCCTAATGCTTTTACCATATCTTCTTGTATTTGTGTAGGCTCTACTTCAATTATATGCTTTTCTAGTTTAGGTACTGGTAAATTCAATGTTTCTGCTGTTTGAATATCTGCAATTTCTCGAAACATACTCATCAATTCTGGTATATTATAAAATCGTGAAAAGCTAGTCTTAATTTTGAATTTATTTCCGTTCTGGCAAAAGTTCAACTGCTGTAACAGTTTCTCCAAAAGTACTTGCCCACGCATCAAAATGCTGTAAGTTATGTTTTAATAATGTATTGTATTGCAGGTATCTCTGCATTGTATATAACTCTACAATACTGTTTGATATTGGTGTTCCTGTTGCAAAAATAACTCCTTTTCCTCCGTGTTATTTCATCCATATATTGTGTTTTCATAAACATATCAGAACTTTTTTGTGCATCACTACTTCCAACTCCAGATACTCTTTTCATTTTACTCTGAAAAAATAAATTCTTATAGTAGTGTGCTTCATCTACAAATAGTCTATCTACTCCGTAATTGTTCAAATGTTATAACATCATCTTTTCTGCCTGCATTATTTAGCTTTTCTAGTTTAGTTTCTAATGTCTTTGCTGTTAATTCTAACTGTCTTATTGAAAATTTTTCTCCATTTTGTATTTTTAACTCTTTAATTCCTTGCATTATTTCATTTATTTGTTTTTCTAAAAAGTGCCTTTGTCTTTCGACAGACATCGGTATCTTTTCAAATTGACTATGTCCTATGATGATAGCATCGAAATCTCCTGTTGCTATTTTAGAGCAAAACTTTTTTCTATTGTTCTTTGCAAAATCCTTTTTAGTTGTTACTAGAATATTGGCTGTTGGATATAATTGTAAAAATTCACTTGCAAATTGTTCTACTATATGATTTGGTACTACAAATAAGCTTTTATTGCATAGTCCTAACCTTTTGCTTTCCATCGCCGCAGCAACCATCTCAAAAGTTTTTCCTACACCTACTTCGTGTGCAAGTAATGTATTTCCATTATACAAAATTCTTGCAATAGCATTTACTTGGTGTGGTCTTAATTTTATTTCTGGATTCATTCCATAAAAATTCAAATGACTTCCATCATATTCTCTATTATGAATACAATTAAATTTATCATTATAAATTCTTACAAGTTCTTCTCTCCTATCTGAATCTTTGAAAATCCATTCATTGAATTTCATTTTTATTTCATCTTGCTTTGACTGTGCTATTGCTGTTCTTTGTTTATCTAAAACTCTTATTTTTTCTCCATTACTATCATAACTATCTTTATATACTTTCGTATTTCTTAAATTTAATATATTTTCGATAATTCTAAAAGCATTTATTTTTGAATCTAGCCCATAGGTATTATTTGCTAAAACATTTGATTTATTTTCTGACTTTCCTGTTACATTCCATCCTGTCGTATATTCAGAATAATGTACCTTAATCCTTCGCCTATAATATTCACTAACATCTAATAGTTCATATATAAATTGTTCAATATATTTTTCTGGTATCCAAGTAGCACCTAATCTTACTTCTATGTCATTTGCTTTTATATCTTCTGGTATTACTTTCTCCAATTCCCTTATATGCACTTCAAATTCTGGATTTCCCTTTGCAAGTTCTTTAGCAATAGCAAGTTTTTCTCTAACATTTCCAGACAAATATTCATCTGCTGTAATATATCTTTTTTCTTCAGCAAGTGAGTTAGGTATTCTAAATATCTGCCCTTCTAATTCTTTTAGTATTTCATCTTCTGTTTTATCAGTAATTGATTTCATATATTCAATATCAACTTTTGCTTTTTCTGTTAATGATAATATAAGTGCCTCATTTGCTGTATCTACTTTTGCTATTTCTTTTTTTGCTTTAATAGTTTTCTTTGTGAATATATCTGCTTTTCTTTTAAAGTTACCTGTTGAATCTAATATTTCTAATGAGCATAACAAGTAATAACTACTATCTTCCGAAAAAGCTTGATTATTTCCTCTGCTATTTATTAATCCATATTTTTTTACAAAAGTATCATATACATTATTTAATCTTTTTTGTTCCTCTTTTATTTCATTTTCTGAACTATCTTCAACTTGTAATTCTATCAGTTTTCTTACACAGTTTCTTATTTCTACCATACCTCTTATTCTATTTATTGTTGTAGTTGGCAAATCTTTTTCAAACATTCTGCTATTTTCTCTATAATATACTTTTCCATCTATAATGGTATATGAATAATTTTTTACAGTTGGATCTGCTGGTATTGATTTTTCTTCTTCATCAATTAGTTCATCTAAATCAAATTCTTCTATCTCTGCTTGTATATTTGAAATAGCATTTGATAGCATATATTCTAAATCACTACCCTCTATTGATTTACAAGCTGACTCTTGTCCAAATCTTGAACTTTGCATTACCATTTGTCCCATAATCATTTGTGGGTTATCAATAAAATACTTATTCATTCTTATTCCATTTTCACTTGTATCAATATTTATCCAGTCTTCTTCTACATCTGTGATTTTATCTCTTTTCTTTAAGAAAATTATATCTGCTGTAACTTCTGTTCCTGCATTATTTTTGAATGTATCATCTGGTAATCTAATCGCTCCTACAAGCTCTGCTCTTTGTGATAAATACTTTCTTACATTATTATTTTCTTTATCTAAAGTACCTTTGCTAGTAACAAAAGCTATTATTCCTCCTGGTCTAATCTTATCAAGTGTTTTTGCAAAGAAATAATCGTGTATTAAGAATTTGTTTTTATCATATCTTCTATCATTTAATCTAAATTCTCCGGAATGGGACATTACCTACTGCAATATCAAAAAAGTTATCTGGTATATTTGTCTTTTCATAACCTTGTACTGCAATAGTTGATTTTTGATAAAGTTGTTGTGCTATTCTTCCAGATATAGAGTCTAGTTCTACACCATACATTTGGCAATTATCTAATTCTTCTGGTAACATTCCTATAAAGTTTCCTACACCGGCAAGATGGCTCTAAAATATTGGCTTGTTTTAGTCCCATATTTTGTAGAGCTTTATATATATTTCTTATTACTACTGGTGGAGTATAAAAAGCTGTCAAACTAGACTCTCTAGCATTTTTATATTCTTCTTCAGTAAGTAAATTCTTTAATTCATAATACTCATTTGCCCAGTTTCCATTGTTTTCTTCAAATGCAGACTTCAATCCTCCCCAGCCTACATATTTCGACAATATTTTTTGTTCCTCTTTTGTTGCATATCTATTTTGTTCTTCACATAGTTTCAATACTTTTATAGCTTCTATATTGTTCTTGTATTTTTCTTTTGCTGTTCCTACACCTAAATTATCATCTTTTATTTTAAAATTATTTCTATCTTCTATCTTAATTTCTGGGTGTAAATCAAAATATTCTATATTTCTATTTTTCTTTATTATATTTTTACCTAATTCTTCTTGTATCTTTTGTTCTTCTATTTGAGTTTCTTTTTCATAATTATCGACTAGAGCTAGTGCCAAATGTCTAAAATAATCAATAACACTACCATTATTAAAATCTATTTTTACAAGCATATCTTTTATTTTTGCTTGTTCATTTGTTGGTGCTACTTTTATATTTTCTATAATGTTTCCAATTTCAAAAATATGCGAATTACTATCACTTTCTATTGAAATTGTATCATTTATATCAATACCTTTTTCTTCTATAAAAGTATCAAGCCATTTTTCAAAAGAATTATTTTCTTTTTCTGGTATTTCTCTATCTTTCAAGTAATCATTTAAAGGATTTTCAGCAATTTTACTTATTATATCTTTAGTTTTAACAATTCTTTGGTCTAATGGAAAAGCATTATCATACATTGTTAGAGTTCCATTGTTTATATCTAAAATTGTGAACTCCTGTAATCCTAAATAAATTACATCTCCTACCATAAAGGTATAAATATCCTTATTGTATTCTGGTGTATAAGTATGAAAATGGTTTGATATACAATATTCTGTTATTAAGTCCCAATCTTTAAAACATTCTTCTGTTCTATTAAGATAATCTCCTTTCCATATATTTAAGAAATCTTTCCCTGCTTTATACCCAACTCTTTGTCCATCAACAACATATTCTGTATAGGCATTTCCTAAAACTTCCTTAATATACTCCTTGCACTTTTCTTTATCTTCGTGATTATCATAAATGAATTCTCCAAACTTCACCTTATCTTTTTCTACATTTGGAGCATTTTCTAATATATTTTTAATTGTTTCTTCATCAAAAAAAGAAGCATTTTGTGCTTCCTTTTCAGTTTGTTGTTCTTCTAATTGTAAATTATCTCCCTTATTATTACTTGCTCTGCTGTTGCCTTTATATTGTTCATCTGTCCTATCCATTCCATCTGATTTTGAGACTTCATTTCCTCTGTTATTCCATATTGTTTCTTCATTTTCTCTATCATTTGCTCTAATCTCTTTGTTGCTATTTCCTGTATTTGTATTAAGTGGTCTATCAATTTGTTGCTCGTTAGAAGTATTGTATAAGTTCCTTTCTTGCTCTCCTTTAGATAATTCAACCTCATTTTTGCGAATTTGCCTAATTCCACTTTCTTGTTCGTTTTCTCTGGTAATTTCAAGTCTGGTATTAGATAATTCCCTTTCATTGTGTAAGTTATATTCATCATATTTAACACTTCCTTTCTCATTTTCTATATTTTTATCATAATCGCTTTCTTTATTTTTCTCAAATGTATAATTTTTATTCTTTTCTTGTTTTTGCACATTTATTATGGTTTTTGAAATCTCAAGTAATATTTCTCTTGAAAAGTCCCTTGTTGCTGTTCCTAATATAGATATAGTTTCAAAAGTATTAAATTTTTCTATTCCAGAAAAAAGACTTTTATTCAAGTAGTTATTCACATCTATTCCACATCTTGACATTACTAATGCACTCGCACTATACATTAATAATTCTAAAAATGTATCTTCTAATTGTTGCTCATCTAATGTTGCTAAATTACTATCACTCATTACTCCTTTTAATTCTTCTACATAGTCTTGCATATTCTCTGCTATTTGATTAAAAGTTGTTGACATTATTGCAAATGGTAAATTATCTTTATTTTCCATTTTTCCAAATCTATCTTCTAGTGCTTCGATTACATCATCTGTATATTTTTCTTCAGCTGTCCATAACTTAAATCTTCTACCATATACATTGCTATTTGTGTCAGATACATCAAAAACAAATCTTAATCCCATTTCGCCATTATTTTCAGTTATCAACGCTATTCCTTTTGAGCCTTTATTTATCCATCTTTTTAGTTTTTTATTCCATACTGTTGTTTCAGCACAGGCTGTTGCTTCTGGCTTTTGTGCATAAATCAATATTTGTTCATCAAATCTGTATTTATAATTATAACTTGCACTTTTTAGAAATGAAGTCCATTCATCTGCATTACTTGCTACTTCTAATGCTGTATTTATATATAATTCAGTAATTGTTTTTTCTTTTCTTGTCATATTTTTAGCCAAAATGTTACCTCCTTTCTAGCAAATTTTATATATATTTATTCCACTTCATCTCCTAAAAACAGAAACAATACTTTTTTATTTGCTTTTATAGCTTTTCTTAAACTAATTAATGTTCTTATATCTGTTATTGTATAATTAGGTAATTTTTCTAAATCTTCAAACTCCATATTCAATATTGCTTTTTCTGTATTTATTCCTGCTTCAGCTAGTCGGTCTATCATTTTTTGAATTTGACTTATATTATATTTTGCCATTTTCCCTCCTTTTCTAGCAAAAATGGTGGCCTTTTATAGCCACCATTTTACTTAAATTTATTTATTTTTTTTTTTTAATATTAATTGAAGTTACAGTTGCAATTCCTAGTGTAGATAAAATTGATACAATTATTGCTAATATAATATTTCTGCTATCTCCGTGTTTTTGGAGTTTCTATTTTTTGATTTTCAAATTCAAAACTATATGCTTCATTTTCTTTCTGAATTTCTATACCATCTATAAAAACTCCTTTGTCATTTATCTCTACTTTTGCAACTCTATCAGATAATTCGTAACCATTTGGGGCTTTTAACTCTTTTACAAAGAATGTTCCATATCTTAAATCTTCAAATGTAATAAAGCCATCTTTTTTGTTTGATTTTATTTCTTTAATCAATTTAGTACATTTCTCATCTTCAAAAATTCCAAAAGTAAATTTTTCGTTAATTACCTTTCTAGTTTGACTATCTACTTTTACAACCTTAATATCTGTTAAAATAGGCATATCTTTCATTTCAATTTTTTGTGTTTCTTTATCAGTTGTAACTGTAAATTCAATTTCTTCTGTTAATTCATAACCATAAGGAGCTGTTTTTTCAATTAACTTATATTTTTTATTTTCTTCTAGTCCTTTAATTTTATGTGGCTCTTTTGTAGATACCCACTCATCAATTATATTACCATCTTCATCAACTACTTGTAGTTCTGCTCCTTCTATTTCTTGTCCTGTTATAAAGTCTGTTTTTATAACCTCAACAACTTTATCTATCATCACTATTTTTTGTGTTTCTTTATCTGATGTTACAGTAAATTCTATATCAGTTGCTTTTACATACCCATAAATTACTTTTTCTTCTCGAAGAATATAGTTTGTCCTTCTATAAGACCACTTACTTTATGTGCTTCGTTTGTAGTTTCCCATTTATCAACTATATTTTTTGTTTTTGTACTTATTATTGATAAAGTTACTCCCTCTATTGTATTTCCATCTATATCTGTTTTTAACACTTCTACTGTTTTATCTATCATTACTACCTTTTGAGTTTCTTTTTCTGTTGTTACTGTAAATGTAACTTCGTTTGAAATTACATATCCGTCTGGAGCATAATCTTCATACAATGTATAGCTTTCTCCTTCAATTAATCCTTTAATTTTATGTGGCTCTTTTGTAGATACCCAACTATCCACAATTTTTCCATCTTTGTCTAAAACTTTTAGCTCTGCTCCTTCTACTTCTTTTCCACCGATATCTTCCTTTGTCATTTCTACAATTTTATCTATCATAGTAACCTTTTGAATTTCATTTGTATTTTTGATTGTAAATTTTATTTCACTTGCTTTTACATAACCATCTGGAGCAATTTCTTCTCTTAATATATAAGTTTTACCAACAATTAGTCCCTCTATCTTATGTGTTTTTTCAGTAGATGTCCAACTATCTACTACTTCATTATTCTCATCTATAACTGTTAGTTTTGCTCCTACTAATTCTTCTTCTCCAGTTATATCTGTTTTGCTAATTTCTATACAAGTAGTTTCATTTTCAATATTTAGGTTTACTGTATATTCTTTTGTTGTTGTATCTGTTTGTTCAAATATTACATCATATTCTGTTTGATCTAATACTGCTCCATCTATTGTTGTTAGCTCTTTTAAGTAGTATTTTCCCATAGGCAAATTTTCTACTGTTAATGTGCCATCATCTTTTAAATTATATTTTCCTATAACTTTACCTTTTTCGTATATGACACTTCCATCTGCATAGTCAATTACATTTTCTTTTTCCACAAGTTCAAAAGATATTTTTGTAAAGTCTATATCTTTTATCATTGTTGTATCTATATCTTCTTTTAGATTAACTTTTTTATTTAATTTTAAATTTCCCTTTGGTTGTTCATTTTGTATTGTAACTGTAATCCAAGCATCCCAATCTTCATCATAATTTAGAGTAGAATTTCTTTTATCAACTTTAAAAGTTAGTTCTCCATCTATTTGTATAAAACCTGTTGGAACTTTTATTTCTGTTACTTTATAATTTCCAGCCTCTAATTTTGTTTCAGTTCTTGCAATACCCTCATTATTTGTAGTCCAAGATGTGTAATATTGGTTACCAACTTTGCATTTTACTTGTTCCCATTTGTTTGTATCTTCATTTAATTTATATAACTCAAATGTTGCATTTGAATAAGTTACAAATTTTCTTGTATTCTTATCTTGTTTTTGTAATTTAATATAAGCTTCAAATGGTAAATCATTTTCTACAAGTTCTTTTATTGGTGTTTTACTATCTCTGTCAATAGTTACATAGAACTGTTCTACTGTTTCTATTTCTGCTGATGGTGTATAAGTTTCATTTACTGTATATTCTCCAAAGGCAAGTAGTCCAGAAACTCCGTGTCCATCATCTCCAGTTTTAAATATTGAATATTCATCTTTTGCAAATTCATTTAAATGTTTTTTTGCTTCATCAAAACTTCCATAGAAATCAACATATTTTGTTAATATTGCTGTAAATTCCGCACCTGCAATTGTTTCAGCTGTTGTATTATTATTTGTAGAAACTTTTATAACTTCAAAAGGTGCTTTTTGTACTGTATTTTTTACAGTACCATTTACTTTTATCACTTCTGTTGTACTATCTTTGTATGAAAGTGTATAAGTGTAAATGTTTGTATCTTGTGTATAACCATTTGGAACTACAGTTTCTTTTGAATAATAACTTCCCATTGGTAGTCCTGTCAATGTACTACCATTAATACCTATTTCAGCAGGTGTTGAGCTATTGGTAATCTTTACACTTGCTTTTCCATATTCATTAAAAGTAAATGTTGCTATTTGCTCATCTTTTGAAAAATATTTTATAGTACCTTTCTTATTATAAATATCATTTTGTGCATATAGAGTATAAACAGCTCCTTTCAAACTAGCATCTCCGTGATGACTTTTTCTATCTACTCTATTTTCATTTCCTGTATCAATATCAATTTTTGTAATTGTTATTTCTCCAGTTGGCTCATCATTTACTACTGCTTTTTGTGCTGTTTGATTAGATTTTACTTCCACACTATAAGTTTCTGTATTTAGTAAGTATCCATCTGGGCTTGATTTTTCTTTTATATAATAAGTACCTTTTTTTAATTTTTCTAATACTATTTTTCCGTTTGTTACTTCTACATCTTGATTAAACCCACTTGAATTTTTAACATTGAATACTGCACCATCAACTAAATCTCCGTTAGTATTCAATTTGCTCAATTCTAATCTTCCATATTGGTCAATTTTTAAATCTAATAACATTGTTACTGGATCATTGTAATTAAGAGCATATAATTGGTTTTGCACTCCTTCTCTAAAAGTAAAAAATACTGTAGTATCTTTGTCTGCTGTTTCTTCTTTTATAATACCCCATTCTTTCATTGTACTTTCTGTTATTTTATATGTTTCTTTAGTACAATTTTCATCAACTGTAATAGTTAATGTATTTTGTCCTTTAGTATGTGATATTCTTATTCCATCTACTGTTTTATCAAAACTCACATAATCTTTTAATACATTGTTTGAATCTGTTATTGTTTTTGTTTCTCCTACACCTACTGTTATTGTTTCATATACAAAACTAGGTTGTTTTTTCATATTTGCAATTTTTTCATTTATTTCTGCTTTAAAAGAAATATATTGACTTTGAATACTTGAATCTTTAAATGTCGCATTACTTTGTCCCAAAATTTCCCATATCATTTGTTGTGTAAATACATAATTCATTTTTCTCTCTTTCATAGAGCCGGACATTATTCCACCATCTATTACATAATCTCCGTATTTATTGTACCAACCAAAATATGCAATTTTACAAGCCTCCCTCATTTTTGGGTCTGTTGGTATAGAATGTTCCCCTGTTTCTATTGTTCCTGTTGGAGAATCCACTCCGTGTTCTGCACAAAATACTGTAAGTTTTTCTCCTGTTGTATAATTTACCAATCTTCTCAAAAGAATTCCTGCACTTCCTTTATTATCTGTTGTATAAATACCTGAATCCCATTGTCCAGAAACCCATTTTCCAGTTCCAGAACTTGAAACAGCAAATATAGGTTGTGCTGTACTAAATAATGTTATTGTTATAAATAAAATCGCCATCAATTTTTTTAATTTATTTATTTTCTTTGTCTTTAACATTAGCATTTCCTCCTTTACAAAAAAAGAACAAGTCTTTAGCTTGTTCCAATTACTAATATTTATTTAATTTTTATCTATAATAAAAGTTTATTGTCCATTTTTGACATTGTGGACAAGTCCATACTTCATAGCCAAATGGACATCCTTTTAAATATTCTTCTTTTGTTTTTTCGCCATTTTCCCATTGTTTCCCCCATTTTTCTATTTCGGCATTATAGTAATTATCTGCCTGTTCTTTTGTTTCAAACCATTTACCAGTATTTCCACTTTCCATTTTGTGCTTATTTCCTACACATTCAGTTTTTTCTACTACTTGTACCTCTGTTTCTGTATAGGTATTATTTTTTAAATTTTCTTGTTTTTGATTATTATCTGTGTTTGCATTTGTATTATCTATTTTGGTTTTAGTTGTTGTTTTTTCTTTTTCTGTTTGTATTGTTTTTGTTTGTTGCTTTGTAGTATTGTTAGATTTTTGATTTGACTTTTCTTGAACTTTAGGAGTATTTACATTCTGTTCATTATTCTTTTCTGTTTGTTTTTTCATTTCTTCTATATTGTCATTTTTTTCAACTGTTTCAACAATTATATTTTTCTGTTTTTCTTCATCTTTCTCTACTTCAATGTTCTGTTTATCAAGTACATTTGTCAAATCAGTTACTTTTTCTCCATTATGATTTACTACTCCATAATAGCTAAAACTAGAAATCATTATAACTATAATCAATAAAATTTTTTTCATCTTACATTCCCCCTATCTAACTCCATTTTAGTTAGATTTTATGAGCTAGACAAATGTGTAAAAAAAATCTTTTGTTATAAATTATATATTTTTATTATATATATTCTTTTCAGTTAGTAAATAGCTAGTATTTAAGGGGGTTTGTAAGGGGGATTTTATAAAAATTACTCCCACACTTTAAAACACATTTCTAGCGTATATATTCTCTTTTCTTTTCCTCCCTCTGATTATGTTCCTTAACACATTTTATAATAAATTCTTCTGTTTCTTTTTCTGTTTTTATTTCTTTTGGGAGTAATCTTTTTATTCTTTCTGCATTAATTTTTATTTTTATAACTTGATTTGGCTTTTGTTCTCCCATAATTTCTTCAATTTTTTCTGTTGTTAATCTTCCCTCTTGACTTAATTTTTTCAAATATTTCGCTTGTGATTGTGAAGGTGTTGAGTCATTATATTCAATCAAATTATGTAATACATATTGTTCATCTTCTTTTAAATAAGAGATTTCAACTGCTGGACTAAATGCTATTCTTTCTTCATCTACTAATTTCAATAATTCTGGTATTAGTTCAGTTAATCTGATATATCTATATACTGTGTCTTTACTTTCTCCTAATTCTTTCCCTATTTTCTTTGCTGTTCCATCTTCTTGTAACTTTGTCGCAAGTTGCGACGAAGTTAAATCTGTCCTTTTTCCCTGATGTTTTTCTGCTTCTAATTTCATTTTGTATGCAAATGCTTTTTCACTTGGTAGTATTTTTTCTCTTTGCATATTACTATCTACCATTTTTATTATAGCTTCATCATCACTCATATTTCTAACAATACAAGGTACTTCTTTTAAATTTGCAAGTTGACTTGCTCTTTTTCTTCTGTGTCCAGATATAATTTCATAATTACCATCTGCTCTTTGTCTTACAATTAGTGGAATTATTATTCCTCCCTGCTTTACGGTTTCTGCCATTTTTTCCATTTCTTTATCATCTACTACTTTAAATGGATGATTTGGAAAATCATATAATTTTTCTATTGGTATTGGAATTGCTTTTTCAATATTTAAGAAATCCTTTCCGTGCAACAGGCTCAAATAAATCATCTACACTTGGCAAGTTCATTTCTAGCTCGTTTTTCATCTCTCAATACCTCCTTACAAAAATTATCATAAGCAATAGCCGGTTTACTATTTTTATCATAAGTAAATAAACTTTTTCCTACCATTGTTCCTTCAACTGCTTTTACACCTTGTGGAATAATTGTGTCATATATTTTAATTTTGCTACCATAATTATTTTGTAATGTTTGCAATGTCGCTTTTCCTACTTTTGTCTGCATATCTGCAAGTGTAATCAAAACACCATCAATTTTCAAATCTGGATTTATTCTTTTTCTTACCTTATTTATCGTTTGTATTAGCTGTGTCATTCCTTTTGCTGATAAATAATGTGCTTGTACTGGTATAATTACACTATCTGCACTTGCTAATGCATTTAATGTAATCATACTCAACGATGGTCTACAATCAATAATTACATAATCATATTTGCTTTTTACTTCATTAAGATAGCTCTTTAAAACATATTCCCTGCTCATAATATTAACAAGTCCTACTTCTATTGTTTCTAAATCAATATTAGATGGTACTAAATCTACACCCTCACTATGATGTAATATTGCTTCATTTTCTTCTAATGGAATATCTTGTATTACTTTGTTTAGCACGCTACCTAAAGTTTTTTCTAATTCATCTTGATTTTTCCAACCTAATGAAGTTGTTAAATCTCCTTGTGGATCTGCATCTACAAGCAATACTTTCTTTCCACTCTTTGCTAACCCTACACCTAAATTAAGTGCTGTTGTAGTTTTTCCTACTCCACCTTTTTGATTTGCAATGGCAATAACTTTTGTTTTTGACATTTGTACTTCCTCCTTTCTTTGAATTTTAGTCATATAAAATGACTATGTTACTTCGCTGATATGTAAAAAAAAATGACTTGTTAATACAAATCACTCTTTTTTTATTTCATTATGCAATTACCTAGTTATTAAATTTGCTTTTTTAGCTTTTTTATTTTATAGCCATATAATTTATCAATTTGTCGAATAAAGTAGTTCTAAATCTATTTTGATAAGTTTTAAATATATTTTAATTATAGTTTTGGTACATATAACTATTTTTGAATAAAAAAATAAATGAATTGCTAATTCAATTCATCTATCTTAAATCTTGCAAAATGGCTATTTATCTAGCTTTTATCAATTTTATTTTTAGGTACATTATTATAACTTAAATATGGTTTCCAATTATATGTCCTTCATCAATCATTCTTTTAACCATGTCTGGTTGTGTATTTACATAGTGTGCAGTTATAAAAAATGTAGCTTTTACATCATTTTGCTTCAATACCTCTAATATTTTTTCTGTATAACCAGCCTCATATCCCATGTCAAATGTTAAATATACATACTTTTTCTCTTTGTTTCCCATATAAATCCCGTTGTATTTATCTAAAATCTCCATGTTCTTCTTTCCAACATCTGGTTGCTCAGAATTGTTGTTTCTCTTTATTCCCCAGCCAATTTTATTGTTTGGCAACTTTTCAATTTGTGCTAATTCTCCACTCGTATGTACAGCAATATTATTTTCTTTATTCATTTGTCTAGCAAAACAAATTCCACCTATCATAAAAACCATAAAAATAGCAATAATTGCAATCTTCTTGCCCTTGATTACTCTCATAAGCACTCTCCTTTTTTCGATACTATTTAATTCTATGATAAAAACTTATTAATATAACAAATTTATAGACAAAAAAATAACGATACACTTGCCGAACATAAGCATTGCATCGTTTTTTAATAATTCTCTTCAATCTCTAATTTAAAATATTTCAATTGTTACCCATATATTCAAATTAGAAATTTTTATTCATTTTTCACATAATTCAAATAATTTTCATTTACCTCTTGCATTTTGCATTAGGTACAATTTTCTTTCGTTTTTACATTGTAGCAGATGAAACATGGAATACCTCTCCATTCTTTCCTATCTCATTTAAGGTTCTCTTTAATATTTTATGGTCATCATCTAAAAGTATAACATAATCATATTCATTCAATTTTTCCATCATTTTAATACTCTTTATAAATTCTCTATTTTCTGCATTATAATCTCCATTTTCTTTATTTAACAAGATATAGTTTTCTTCCCTAATAAATGGAGCATATTTCTTAAGCCATTGCTTCTTTTCCTCTACTATTATAAAGCTTCTTGCAAGAGACAAGATATATACATCTAAATTATCAATCTCATTTATTTTTTCTAAATTTTTTAGAATTACTTCCAATGGTTCTGCATTTAAAAATACTTCCTTTGTTTCAGTTGTTACAAAATTTTCTGGGAAAACTCTGTATTCCACAATTGTGCCATCCATATCAACAAAAAGAGCTACTTTTTTATGTTTTTTGCAAATTTCTTTTATTCTATTATAAAATTCCATAATTTCCCCCAAAAACAATTTTCATAGATATATATATTTTACAATATTTTCAGTAAAAGTGCAAGTATTTTGCAACTTTCGACATTTTTATTTTATTTTTTTAATTAAAATATTGACAATATTTAAAATTTGGAATATATTAGTAATCAATTTGGAAAAAATTGGGTAGTTTCTGTTTTTTCAATATAATCCCCGATTTATTTTATATTTAAAGGAGATGAGCTTATGATAAAATTTGCACTATGTGACGACAATGTTCAAGTATTGTCAAAATTGAAGGAAATGTTGGAAAAAATTTTCCTAAAGTATGACTACCGGAGCCACAATAGTGTTTACTGCATCTAACTCCGGAGATTTATTGAATTACTTAAATACTAATACCGTTGATGTTCTATTTCTGGATATAGACCTCAATTCAACATTAAATGGCATTGAAATTGCTAAACAAATTAGAAAAACAAATAAATTTACATATATAATTTTTATTACAGCACATTTTGAATATATTGTTTCGGCTTATGAATGCAAGACGTTTGATTTTATTCATAAGCCATTTAATATTTCTACTTTAGAAAAAACTATAAATCGTCTATCAGAGGACATACGAAATAACTCAACTAAATTTTTAAATTTGAACAACAATAAACAATTAGTAAATCAAACTCTTGTAAACTTTATTGAGAAATCAGGTGCCAAAACGGTATTTAATTTAACTACCGGCATAGTAGAGACATATGGCTCCTTCAATAAAATTTCTCTGAGTCTCCCAAAAAATTTTGTTAGATGCCACAAATCTTTTATTGTTAACATTAATAACATTCGAAATATAGATTTTAAGACAGACACTATATTCTTTAAGACTCCGCCAAACTCTTTTTGTTTCATTGGCGGAAAATACAGAAAAAATTTTATGGAGGTTATAAATAACTATGGAAATTTTAAGTAAACTATGGGTAGCAATGACTACCGAAAATGAAACTATTGTAGATATCATGTCAATTTTTCTATTACTTATAGAAATGCCATTGACACTGGAATTTTTTCTAGCTGTTTTGAGAATACCTGCCACCTTAAAACAAAAGCATATTTACATTGTCATAACTGTACCAATTGGATTATTATGCATATTTTTAATTCCAAAGCCATACAGCAACATTATTACTATGATAATTACTCCATTTATAATAATGAGAGTCTTTAAAACCAGCTTCTTTAAAGCATTATTTGCCGAATTTTTACCTATAATTTGTATTACTTTTTTAGAATTAATTTTAACAAGACTATTCCTAATTCTATTTAAAATTGATTATAGCGGATGTGCAAACATTCCAATATATAGGCTGTCAATTCTTACATGCATTTATTTAGTACTATTTCTTTTTTATAAATTATTTAAAAAGGAAGGCATTCATATAAACTTTTTTGATACTATAAATAGGCGTAATAAGTTCATTTTAATATTTAATGTGATTATCGCTATGGTTGTATTATTTTCTCAAATATATTTAATTGTATTTTATAATGATAGACTTCCAAACTTTATAATTTATATCAATATAATAGCATTGGTTGCTTATTTTGTAATAAGTATTTATAGTATGATTAAAACAATGAGTCTTCAAAAGACACAAGAAGATTTAGAACAAGAAAAACAATATAATAAAACATTACAAATTTTACATGATAATATTAGAGCATTTAAGCATGATTTTGCAAATATTATTTCCGGCATTGGTGGCTATGTTGAAACCAATGATATGGAAGGTTTAAAAAAATATTACAAACAACTATTACAGGATTGTAATCAAGTAAGTAATTTGGGATCTCTAAACCCTGATAGTATCAATAGTCCAGCAGTTTATTCTGTTTTAGCTAACAAATATTATAAAGCAGATAATTTAGGAATTAAAATATCATTAGAAAGTTTCATTGATTTTAATAATTTGTATATGGGAATTTACGAATTTACAAGAATTCTTGGCATTCTTATGGACAATGCAATTGAAGCAACTTCTGAATGTGATAATAAATATATTCATGTTGAAATTAGAAATGACTTCAACCGTAATAGACAATTATTGGTTATTGAGAATACTTACAATGATAAAGATATAAATATAGATAAAATTTACGAGAAAGGCTATTCTACTAAACCTCATAATACCGGTCTTGGTTTATGGGAAGTAGAAAACATTCTAAAAAAGCATAAAAATATAACTAGATTCACAACTAAAGACAATAAATTATTTAAACAGCAAATAGAAATTTATAAAAGCTAATTCTTTTCCACGGTTTTACCGTGGTCTTTGTTTTTTATCCCCAAAAAGAATGGCTATATTTCTATAACCATTCTCATTTTATTTTAATTGTTGTAAGAGTTGTATTTAACTAGTCTTTTTTTATTAAGCTAGCTGGCATTTTTGGTTGATGTAAAGCTCCCCAAAAGATACAAGCTGTGTTTGTAGATTTTGCATATTTTTCTGCGATTTTTGCTAATAATTTTAACATAATTATTTACCCCCTTGGAAATTTAAATTTATTTATAATAAGCATCGCCGGCTTGACGCTTTATTATCTAACTTTAAATTCTTTCAAATAATTTTCATAACCATATTCATTTTTTGTTATTTTATATGCTACTCTAGATATACAAATAGATTCTATTATTACATTTAATAACAAAATGTTTGATAATGTATTGTCTTTAATTATTATTGAAACAATTAATGTTACTGTTGCAAATATGTAAGATAAAACTTTCTTTGTTTTTCTTTCTTTTTTTGTTAGAATTGGTAAATTTACCGTATCTGCTGGTGCATATAAACTTACCATTATCATTGAAAATACAAAAGCTATTAAAATTACTATGTATTTTGTATATATTGGTGTCCATGTTATGTATTTACTTATTAAAACATTTCCATAATAAATAGTAAGTGTTCCAATTGTGCATCCAATATTTGTTTTTAGATGAAAACCTCCGGCAACAATTTTGTACGGTAACATTGAAAAGTATGCAAATACCACAAGCCATCCTATTTTCAAGACTATTGCTACTACAAAAAGTAGTATTATTTTTGGAACTTCCCCTATTATTAATTCTAACCCATATTGTATTACTTCTGCTTTTTCATCATCTATGTCGGGCATTTCTTGTCGTATTTTATTTGTCAGGGATTCGCAAATTTGATTTATCATTTTGCTCACCTCTCTTTAACTGGCTACATCATATACCATAATACGATATTTTTTTCATATTTATGATAAATTACATCATTTCATTCATAAAAATAACAATTTTATGCAAAAAAATAATTTCATGACAAAAAATGGTATTTTCATGAAACTATTTTCTTGTTTATTATTCAATTACTATATCTTCTAATATTTTCCAGCTTTTTTCTTTTTCTGGTACTGCCATAAAAACCATTTCTTCTTTACTTATTGGATGCTGTATTGTTAATTTATATGCCCATAGGCAAATTTGCTTTCCATGCCCTCTACCACCATATTTTTGGTCTCCATATATACTATGTTGTCTGCTAGAAAGTTGAACTCTTATTTGATGATGCCTACCCGTATGCAAATCTATTTTTAGCACTGATAAATTCAATTCTTTATCATATTTAAGTACTTCATAGTCTAACTCTGCATATTTAGAGTTCTTTGTTCCTTCTTTTACAACTTTACTCATATTTGTTTTTTCATTTTTTAATAAATAATCCTGTAAAGTTCCTTTATTCTTCTCAAATTTTCCATTTACTATTACTAGATAATTTTTTTTAAATACTTTTTCTCTTACCTGCTCACTCAGTCTTGCTGCTGCCTTTGAAGTCTTAGCAAATACCATTACACCACCAACTGGCCTATCGAGTCTGTGTACAAGCCCCAAATAAACATTTCCTGGCTTATTATATTTTTCTTTTATGTATTGCTTTACTATTGCAAGCATGTCTATATCTCCAGTTTTATCTCCTTGTGAAGGAATATTTACAGGTTTCTCTACTACAATTATATGATTATCTTCATATAGTATTTTTAGGTTAATCTCAGCATTACCAATTTTTATTAAATATATTTGATTTTCCATTTTATTTTTTCACCCATTTTGAATATATTCCACATGGTAATATAAAGTCAGAATCAGTCATTGGAAGTCCAACTTCACCATTTTCAAATATGCCATCATCTGCTCTTTTACCATATTTTTTTCTCATATTCATTTTCAATAAATTTTCAAGTACCATACTAGATGTTCCTGTTGTGTATGAATTTATTAAGAAGAATAATGGATTATCTGATAATACTTGCATACAAATTTCTATAAGCATTGGTAGATTTTCTTCAAACTTCCAAACCTCTCCATTTGCGCCTCTTCCATAAGAAGGTGGATCCATAATTATTGCATCATACTTGTTTCCTCTACGAATCTCCCTTTGAACAAATTTTACAACATCATCCACAATATATCTTACTGGTCTTTCTTGCAATCTTGATGATACAACATTTTCTTTTGCCCACGCAACCATTCCCTTAGAACTATCTACATGGCACACAGATGCACCAGCATAAAGACAAGCAACAGTTGCTCCTCCTGTGTATGCAAATAAGTTCAAAACTTTAACTTCTCTATTTGTAGTTTTTATTTCATTCTGAATTTTATCCATCATCCAATCCCAGTTAACTGCTTGTTCTGGGAAAATGCCAGTATGTTTAAATCCCATTGGCTTAATATTAAAAGTTAAATTTTTATACTTAATTTGCCAGCTATCTGGTAGCCTTTTCTTATAATCCCAATGTCCACCACCAGTACTACTTCTATTATAACGCGCATTAGCCTGCTTCCATTTTTCTGGATATTGCTTATCATTCCAAATTATTTGCGGATCTGGTCTAACAAGATAGATATTATTCCATCTTTCAAGCTTTTCACCATTAGCCATATCCAAAATTTCATAATCTTTCCAATTATTTGCTATTTTCATTAAATTCATCCTTTTCTAATATGTTATATTTACCATTGATTTTTTATATTGCAAGTTCAATAACTAATATGTATATAGATAGTTAATAAACCTGTACTAATAACATTTGCATCGTCTCCTTTCGTCAAGGAGCAACACATCACACTCTGTTTTACTTATATCATATAAAATTATACTAACTTTTGATAGATAAATCAAGCAAACATTAGAAATTTCAAGAAAATCTCGCATTTTTATTTACAATCTTTGCAATAACTCCATAAAACTATATACCAACACACAGTCTAACATCATTAAAATAATACATATTATGCTTATTGATGTTATGAATTTGTGTTCATACATAAATTTTACTACTTTATTTTTATTATTAATTTCCACTTTACAAATTTTCTCTTTATTTATTGTTGCTTTACTTATTTTTTTAACAATTTTCTTGACTTTGTCATATTTATTTTCCCTTATTCCCTCTAATTTTAAATTCTCATGCTTGTCCTCTCCATTAAAAAATTTTACTCCTAAAACAATATCTTTAGAATACTCCATAAATCCCCCTTTTCAGGCAATCTTTTCAGGAAAAAGTTTGCCATTTTATATTCTTATTATAAAATATATTCAGCTTGTCCGAGATTTATGACAAAAAAATTTCGCCCCAAAAGGGGCGTCCCTAATAGGCGAATTTTAATGTATAAGTGCATTTTTTATCTCTACTGCTAACTCTTCATTTATTCCTTTTACTTCTGCTATTTCTTCTACACTTGCATTTGATATGTTTTCTACTGTTCCGAATTTTTTTAATAGTTCTACTTTTTTTACTGTTCCTATTCCTTTTATGTTATCTAGTGCAGACCTGGTTACTTCTTCGTTTCTTAGTTTTTTGTGGTATCCTATTGCTGTGTCATGTACTGCGTCTTGGAACATTGTTATTGTGTTTAAAAGTGTTTGCGAAATTTCAAGCTCTTCTCTTTTGTCATTCATTAATGCACGTGTTTGGTGCTTATCGTTTTTTACCATTCCAAATACAGTAATATTTACTCTATCTTTTTCTGTTAATTCTATGTTTTTTTCTTTTGCCTTTTGTTCTATTTCTTTGTTTACATTTCTTATTGCCTGCTGAATTGCATGTATTTGCGTTATGCCTCCATCTGCAAATATTACATCTGGTAGTTCTCCGAATCCGTTTGGTTTGTCCTCATTTAGAATTGGCACAGAATGTCTTAAACGTCTTGTTACTACTTCTTCCATACATGCTGGATCATCCTGTCCAACAACTTCTTTTATTTTGAATCTTCTTGCCATTTCTTTCTTAATTATTCCATCCTTCATTACGCACATACCGGCAACCATATTGGTTCCAGATAAGTTTGATATATCGTAACATTCTATTTTTCTTGGCAATTTTTCTAAGTTTAATACATGTTTTAATTCTGCTAAAATATTATATTTGTCCTTTTCTTTGTTCTGTAAAGTGATTAAGGCATTATTCTCTGCCATTTCTACAAATTTCAATTTTTCGCCTTTTTGCGGTGTCTTTATTTCTACTTTTCTTCCTGCAGATTCTGTTAATAGCATTTCGATTGCATCCTTGTCTTCAATCTCCTCTTTTATCATTATTTTATTTGGTAGAATGGTTCTTCCCATATAATATTGTTTAATAAAGCTTGAAATTATTTCACTATCTTCCTCATCTTCTAAGCCCTTGAATATGTAGTGGTCTCTGCCAATCATCTTACTATTTCTAACATAGAACATCTCAATACAAACTTCTTCGTCTTTTCTTGCTAAACCAATTACATCTATATCATTTTCAGAAATATTTGAAACCTTTTGTCTTTGTGAAATTCTATCTATCGCAAATATTTTATCTCTTATTTCCTGAGCTTTTTCATATTCCATTTTCTTAGAAGCTTCTAGCATTTCTTTTTCTAGCTCTTTCTTTAAATTATCGGTCTTACCTTCTAAAATAGAAATAATTTCATCAATTTGCTTTCTGTAATCTTCCTTACTAATATATCCCATGCAAGGAGCCATGCACTTCTTTATGTGATAATTCAAACATGGTCTATCCTTATATTTAAAGCTTCTACACTGTCTAATCTTATATCTAGACTTGATAAACTCAATCATTTCCTTAGCACTTCCAGCATTTGCATAAGGTCCAAAATATTTAGCACCATCATTCAAAATTCTTCTTGTAATATACAAATCTGGATAATCTGCCTTCACATTAATTTTAATATATGGATATGTTTTATCATCTTTTAAAAGCACATTGAATTTAGGCATGTTCTTCTTAATTAGATTACACTCCAAAATAAGAGCCTCTGCCTCATTATCGCACACTATATACTCAAAATGGTCGACTAATGCAACCATATTTTGAATTCTTTTTGTTTTCTTATTCTTTCTAAAATACTGCCTTACCCTGTTTCTTAAAACAACAGCCTTGCCAACATAAATAATTTTGTCATTTTTGTCGTGCATTATATAAACCCCTGGCTTTTTAGGCAGTTTTTTAAGTTCTGCTTCTATATCAAACATAATTTTTTACCTCGTAATATATTTTAGCACAAAAATAAGAGATTTTCAAAATTTATTGACAATCTCAGTACAAATGTAATATAATAAACATAGGAAATAAGGAAGCCACAAATGTGGTTTGCCAAGTTATAATATTATAAAAACACATCAGAACCTGGTAAGTTGACAGATGTGTTTTTTTATTGGTTTATTCGCTCTTACTAATAATTATTGCTAATGCTATAATTAGGGCAAAAGCTATGATAGTAGTTATTACTAGTGAAAAAAATAATATGTATATAATATTCAATAACGTTAATTCTACCATACGCCTCACCTCCTTATTGGAGGCAAACCACATCTGCTTATTCTCATTTCCTATATTAACAGTATAATATAATTTTACTGTGTTGTCTATAAATTTTTATCTAAAATTTTAATTTTAATCTTGATACATTTTCCCTTTTAGTGTAATATTATATCCATATAAGCATAAAATAAAATTTTTATTAAGAAAGGAGTTCATTTTTAGCGCCAGGACAGCATTTGTGCTGTTGACGAGGTTAGAGTTTATCGAAATATTCGGCGGATGCTCTAGGGCTTTCTACGGTCCTTATAAATTAGCAAAACCTAGCAGTGATGTTAGAACAGAGTTAATTTTGAGTAGTTTAATTATTTTATGCCTTTTATATTATATTTTGAATCAAAGTGTTTTACTTTGGTATTATTAAGTTATGTATTTTATAGGAGGTTTACTATGTGTGGAATAGTAGGTTACATTGGTAACAATAAAGCAAAAGAAATTTTAATAAATGGGCTTAAATGCCTAGAATATAGAGGTTACGATTCTGCTGGAATTGCAACTATTGAAAATAATAAAATTACTGTTATGAAGGAAAAGGGCAGGGTTTCAAATTTAGAGTCTCTTGATGGAATAGATAAATTATCTGGAACTGTTGGAATTGCGCACACTCGTTGGGCTACTCACGGAAAGCCATCAAAAGAAAATGCTCATCCTCATTTAGACAATTCAAATAGATTTGCAGTTGTTCATAACGGAATTATTGAAAATTATGCAGATTTAAGAAAATTTTTAACAGACAACGGATATCATTTCGTTTCTCAAACAGATACAGAAGTAGTTCCTAATTTAATTGATTACTACTTTACAAGTGATAAATCACAAAACACAATCGAGAAATTTTTAAGAGCTGTAAAGAATGCCGTTTCAGATTTAAAAGGAAGCTATGCTTTAGAAATAATTTCTTCTCTATATCCAGAAGATTTAGTAGTAGTAAGGAAAGATAGTCCTTTAGTAATTGGAAAAGGAAACGGTGAAAACTTTGTTGCATCAGATATTCCTGCTGTTTTAAGATATACTAAAGATTTTTATCTTTTAAATGATAATGAATTTGCTCTTATCACTAAAGATAAGATTAATTTTTACGATATGAATTTAACTCCTCACAATAAGGAAGTTAAAAATATAGAATGGGATGCTTCTGCAGCCGAAAAAGACGGATACGAAGACTATATGTTAAAAGAAATTTTCGAACAGCCAACCGCCATTCGTGAAACAATAGGTTCAAGATTAAAACTAGGAGAAAATTGCAGTTTTGATGATATAGAAATTTCTAAAGAATATTTAAAATTTATAAATAAAATATTTATAGTAGCCTGTGGTACTGCTATGCATGCAGGTTTAATGGGAAAATCAATAATAGAAAAACTATGCAGAATTCCAGTTGAAGTAGATATAGCATCAGAATTTAGATATAGAAATCCAATAATTGATGAAAAAACGTTATGTATTTTTGTGAGTCAATCTGGTGAAACAGCTGACACACTTGCAGCATTAAGATTATCAAAATCACATGGTGCAAGAACTCTTGCAATTTCAAATGTAATCGGAAGTACAATAACTAGAGAAGCAGATTACACAATTTATACGCATGCAGGCCCTGAAATAGCAGTTGCATCAACAAAAGCATACACTTCACAAGTTTGTTTAATTGCAATGCTTGGAATATACTTTGCCGAATTGTTAGGCTCTTACTCAAAAGATGAATTAGAAAAATTAAAGGCTGATATTCTAGACTTGCCTTCAAAAATAGAAGCAGTTCTAGATAACAGCAAAGAAATAAAAACATTTGCAAGCAAGGTGTACACACAAAAGGATATGTTCTTTTTAGGCAGAGGCACTGACTACAATGTAGCATTAGAAGGTTCTTTGAAATTAAAAGAAATTTCTTATATACACTCAGAAGCCTATGCAGCAGGTGAATTAAAACACGGACCAATTGCCTTAATAGAAAACGGTGTAACAGTAATCGGAATAATTACAAATAAAGAATTAGTAGAAAAAACAATCAGCAACATGCAAGAAGTAATAACAAGAGGTGCAAAAACTTTAATAATAACAAACCAAATTTTGCCAAACAATAACTTTGGTTATGTAATAAATATACCTGAAACAAATGAGTTAATCTCACCAATACTTTCAGTAATACCATTACAATTATTATCCTACTATATTTCTAAAAACAAAGGGTTAGACGTAGATAAGCCAAGAAACTTAGCAAAGTCAGTAACAGTTGAATAATTCTAAAAATTAGGTGAAGTAAACCTCCACCTAATTTTTTAATTTAAATATGCATTTTATCCTTTTAAATATTCTTTTGAAGATGTTGTCTTTAGGTTCCTGCAAAAATTTTTCTTCACAGTTAATTATTTCACTTTCTTTCATATTTCTATTCTTATATTTAAATAAATTTTTCTGCTCTTTTATTAATTTTTCTCTTTCATAATTTTGTTTTGCAACAATCTTACTTTTTTGCTCTTCTGTAGCCCAATAATCTCTAAATAATAATCCAATTATAATTTTTGCTTGTTTTGATACATTCTGTTCATCTAGAGTCTTTAATGGATTATATTTAAAATGATAATCTCTATCTTGCATCTTTTTATATAGCTCTATTTTTTCTCTTGGAATTTTCTCATAATCAAATATAGGTATATATTTTAAAATTTCTGATACTTCTTTATATGCAATAGCATATTCTTCATTTTCCATATTTTGCTCCTTCTATTTTAATTTTTCTTCTGTTTGGCTTTTTCCCAAAATGTCACGTTCTATTCTATTTTCAGTTTTATCTACATCCTTAACATCTTCCATTTCTGGTACCACTTGACGTGCTAAAGATTCAACAGATTGAATGTTTCCTTTACTAACTTCTTCAATGTTTTGTTGCAAAGTTTTTTCCAATAATTCTATGCTTTTTTGCATTCTTGTTCCATCAAAATTAGTCTTACAATTTTGCTGTAATTTTGCCATAATCTCCAATGGGTATTCTACTCCTTCATATATATCTCCAGATAATATGTCCGCAATAGTTCCAATCCCTTCAACAATAAAATTTTCTGGATGTTCAAAAATATCTATCATCGCATCAAGTTTTGCTTCTTTTATATAATCAGCAACTTTAACTGCACGTAAATAATCCTCTTTAGTCCAACTATCAAATGTCTTTTTGCTTTCTTCTAAATAACATTCATCTTGTCCAACGCAGATATCACACACAGTATAATCTGGTACTGGTTCAAATTTTTTTTCTTTTATTGTGCTTTCTTTTAAAGACTGCATTACAGCCATAGTTAACCCTGCTGTAGAATACAATTCAGTATCATTATTGTCACATAATGCCACATCGATATCTTCTAATTGCTTTTCGGATAATTTAATTCTAATATCTTCTGGTATAAATACTTTGGATCCATCATATTCATTTTCAAGCAATTCAACATCTGAAGCAACATAAATGCATTTTCCCAGTACTCCCTTTGAAAATAGATTATTTTTCAGCAATGATTTATACACTAGAAACGATGCATAAGCAAGAGCCTTTTGATAGTTTTTCACATGCATATTACTTTCAAATTCATTTGTACCAATATCTCCATCAGCTCTACTAGCTTCTTTTCTGGTATGTCTAAAATTATTATTCTTTTCAAAACTAAATTCTGGATTTGTTAATAATTCAAATATACATCTCCCTGTTCTTCCATTTCCATCTGTAAACAAATGCAACTCATTTACCAAATAGTGTAATAACGTTGCCCTATTTCTGTTTCCTTTAATATTTTTTAGAGATTCCGCTATTTTTTCGAAGCATCTATTTTGAATATCATTTTTAGGCGATATTAATGCTCCCACAACCATATACCCATTATAAACATCATTTTCTTCATTTGGTATATTTCTAACTTTACTATTTATATATGTCAACAATTTCTTTACATCTTCGCCTGTTAATGTTGCCAAAAATTCATCTGTTTTTTGTTCATCTTTCAGTATTTCTAAAATCTCTTTTTCTGTATAATTTATCATATAATAATATATATTAACCTATGTAATTGATTAATTCCTTTCCTTATTATAATAATATTATATATTACAAATATTAATTCAGTCAACGTGAAATTGACATAAAGTGGAATTTATGGTATATTATACATATAAGTAATTTTACATTCCAACTGGGATATAACTCGGTTGTACAAGAGAAAGGAGAGCCTCTATGATTGAGGCTATTGTCACTTACTTGGTAGTAAGCAAAATCATTAACTGCTTTTTCATAGCAGTTATGGTAAATGCAGGAGCATTTGAGCTTCTGTTTGGAGCTGCAGTTGTCCTGGGCATACTTCTTATGGTAGCATCGCCCAACAAACTCATTGGGACGGTGATTCTTGTAGGAGGCGTTTCCTTCTACGTAATCGCCACCATGATGCTCCCCTATGCCAGCGTCATTGCTAGCTGGGCCGGCATCTTGGTCGCCATCTTGGCAGTGGTATGGGTGAAGCTTTTCACTTACCGCTGGTTCCATGGTCATGGAGCTAGATGTCCCCGTGGCTGGCACCTTGTGATTGCTTACATCTTGTAAGCTAGCTCTTGTAGAATACAGCTTTTAACCATTACTATGGTAAAGGCTGTATTCTCTTATGTCATTTATATAAATATTGCTAACACAGTGAGCAACACAGCCCCTGGTATTCCTAATATTCCTACAACCAGTGCAGTAACAACATTTATTCCTATATGTAATCCACACACTGTTCCTACTATGTTGATAACATATAACAATACAGCCCCCAAAAACGAATTTATTATCAATTTAGTAATTATTTTTATTGGAATTATAAATATTTTTCCTACTATAAGTATTCCAATTATACACGCCACATACACCAATAACATTTTAACGTCCATGCTTTCCCCCATTCCGATGTTATCACATTCTATGTTTGTGCATGGACAAATATGATACTTTATAATGTCATTTATTTTAATAATACCCAACAATGTATTTAAATACGCACTACTCTATGCTTCATATTTTATTTTTTCTATATTACTTAATTCTATGTTACTCTCTTTTGCCTTCTTTATTAAAAAATCCAGTCTTGCTTGATTCGCTTTTATTTGATATAAAAAATAATCAATTTGATCTTGCTCTGCATATTCATAATTCTTTATATTTAAATTTAGTTCCATCTTAGTTTTCAATATATTTACTATCAAATCTCTGTTTTTATCTTCCTGTTTTCCCCACATTGCATTATCCCCCAATCTATTACTATTATATTAATTTTTTTTCCAATTTATTCTTGTTCATCTAATAATTGTATAAATAATAGTTCCAATTGACTGTATCACAAATAAGTTTAGTAAATTTGATGTTAATAGATTGTTTGTAGCCTCTATTACACCAATTTTGTTTGCCATTTCTGTATTTTTCTTTTTTTCTTTTCGTTGTGCTTCTATAAATGTTATTAATTCTGGAATACTAGTTATAAAACCTAATAATATTCCTAGTACTAATTCTGGTAGTCCAAACGTATTACATAAATTTGTAAGGCTGTTGCTTAGTAATTCTCCTACAAAATATAAAAGCCATGCAATTATTAGCAATGCAATCCAATAAAAAATTAAATTATTTCTTTTTATTTTTTTCTCTTCCTCTATTTCCTCTTCTAACTCTTCTTTTTTTATTTTCTCATCTTCTTTTTCTAGATAAATTTTGTGTACATTATGATTTATATAATAAAATACAACTAGTAAAATTAGAAAGATTACAACACTTGTAATACCTAAAGTCACATTAAAAATTGCAAGCACTAATGGAATTATTATTGTCGCAATAACTAAAAAAATATCGATTAAAATTGCTCTATTCCTTAAAAATTTTTGATTCTTATTCAAATAAATTGCAAAAATATATTGTATTAAATTGATAATATTTGAACTTAAAATATTGTACACACTTGTTCCAATTAGTCCACTAGCAGCAGAAAAAGAAACTGTTAAGAATTCTGGTACAGATGTGGCAAATCCTGCTATATTTCCACTAGCCTTTGGGCTTAATTTTAATGCAACGGAAATCTTTCTCAAAACTGGTACAAGCATATATTTAGATATAGTAACTATTCCTAAAGAAAATATTATAAATTTGATAAATTCTAAAATTAAATTCATTACATCCTCCAAATAATTTACTTTATCATCTATTCTTTACATATTCGCCCAATTTTATTTACTTTTTCTAAATTTTGTTATATAATGTTTTCATTGAAAAGGCGTAAGTGTAATTCGCCCTTATGTTTTTGCATAGGGGTGTCTTTTTATAGTTTAAATAGTAAAAATAAATTTTGCCCAAGAAAGGGCGTCCCTATTGGGCGAAAAGGAGTGTATGTTATGATAGACATTAAATTTTTAAGAGAAAATCCAGATGCTGTAAAACAAAACATTAAGAATAAGTTTCAAGACCAAAAGCTTCCTTTAGTGGATGAAGTTATTGCTCTAGATAAAGAAAGTAGAGCCTGCAAAATGCACGGAGATGAGCTTCGTTCTAAGAGAAAATCTCTTAGTGATAAAATTGGTAGCCTTATGAAAGAAGGCAAAAAAGACGAAGCTGAAGCTATTAAAACTGAAGTTAAAGCTATTAATGATGAGCTTGTTGTAAACGAAGAAAAAGAAGAAAAATTTGCAAGTGAAATCAAAGAAAGAATGATGAAAATTCCTAACATAATAGATCCATCAGTTCCAATCGGAAAAGACGATTCTGAAAATGTTGAAGTTCAAAGATTTGGAGAACCCAAAGTTCCAGATTATGAAATTCCATATCATGCAGATATTATAGAAAAATTAAACGGAATGGATAAAGAATCTGCAGGACGTACTAGTGGTGTTGGTTTCTATTATTTAATTGGAGACATTGCTAGACTTCATGAAGCAATGCTTGCATGTGCTAGAGATTACATGATTAATGCTGGTTTCACATATGCAATTCCACCATTCATGATTCGTAGTGATGTTGTTACAGGTGTTATGAGCTTTGAAGAAATGGATGCCATGATGTATAAAATAGAAGGCGAAGACCTATATTTAATAGGAACTTCAGAGCATTCAATGATTGGTAGATTTAAGGACCAAATTTTAAAGAAAGCGGATCTTCCAATTACAATGACATCTTATTCTCCATGTTTTAGAAAAGAAATTGGTTCACACGGCCTAGAAGAAAGAGGATTATACCGTGTTCATCAATTTGAAAAGCAAGAAATGATTGTTTTATGCGAACCAGAAGATTCAATGAACTGGTACAATAAAATGTGGAAGTTAAGTGTAGACTTATTCAGAAGTTGGAATGTTCCAGTCAGACAACTTGATTGTTGCAGTGGTGATTTAGCTGATTTAAAAGTAAAATCTTGCGATATTGAGGCATGGAGTCCAAGACAAAAAAAATACTTCGAAGTTTGTAGCTGTTCAACTTTAGGAGATGCTCAGGCACGTAGATTAGGGATTCGTGTAAAGGGTGAAAAAGGAAACTACTATCCTCACACTCTAAACAATACAGTAGTCGCTACTCCTAGAGGACTTATAGCAGTTATAGAAAATAACTACAACGAAGACGGAAGCATAACAGTTCCAGAAGTTTTACGTCCATACATGGGTGGAACAGAAATAATAAAACCTAAAAATAAATAATATTTTATATTAAAAAAAGACTAATTTTTATAAATTAAAATTAGTCTTTTTCTAAAAATTTTTTTGAAATTTTCATTTACATTTCTTGCTTTTCTCCCATATACCTTGATTCTCCCCACTTTCCGTGATATAATCTTTGACGGTATCGTTTTATGTAACTTTAACATGACAATTGTCTATAAAGGAGGTTTAGTTTTATGGCTAACGTTACCGTTATTGTTGGAACTCAATGGGGAAACGAAGGAAAAGGACGTATTGCCCACCAAGTTTCTAAGGAGTGCATTGCAGTTCGTGGAACAGGTAGTAGTAAAGCTGGTCACACCGTAATGATTGGTGGTCAAAAGTTTACTTTGCACTTGCTTCCTGCGGCAATTGTATTGCCAAACACTCAATGTATTATCGGTCCAGGCGGAGTGTTTAATTTTAACTGTGTAAAATCATATTTTTATAATTAATTTTAGATATA
>ENA-OROU01000044-OROU01000044.1-human-gut-metagenome-genome-assembly--contig:-NODE-44-length-150507-cov-9.385645_pt1 | contig 150507 bp, 217 predicted proteins | sample MGYA00242131_ERZ509054 | MGnify/ENA primary metagenome ERZ509054 (study PRJEB26280, sample SAMEA2338749) | human gut metagenome | biome: human gut; feature: human-associated habitat; material: faeces... | reverse complement strand
AGCTACGCCTGCCTTTGCGGCAGCAGCGGCAGAACCGGCGTCAGCGACCTTGTCGCCCTTAGCGGCAGCGGTGAAGGGAGCGGTGAAGAACAGCTCTGCGCCCTCGGCCATGATGCAGACATCTGCGTTGGCAGCGCTCAGAGCGCTGGTGCCGCCGCAGACGCCCAGAACGACGGCTACCTGAGGCACGACGCCGGACACCTTTGCGATGGTGGCGTTGAGCTTTGCAGCTGCATTCAGCACGTCCAGACCCTCAGCCAGCTTTGCGCCGACGGAGTCGTAGAAGGTGACGACCGGGCAGCCCGTCTGGGCAGCCAGCTCGAGGACCTTGATGTTCTTCTCAACGTCCTTGACGGAAACAGCCTCGCCGCTCTGGAAGACGGCGTAAGCCTGCTGACCGGCAGCATAGCCGCTGGCAGCGCTCACCGCACCGTCCGCAAACAGAGCGGTGTATTCCCCGTCATCAAAAAACTTGGCGAGGATTTCTCCTTTGGTACTCTTTGAAGCCATGGTAAGACCTCCTGCTTATCTGTGTGAGTTTCAAAATTAGGTATATTATACCTTACTTTCTACTTTTTTTCAAGATGGTCTATGCAAATCTCTATAAGTCTATATTTATCGATATTGCGACATTATTTCGAAGTCGTTTTTTGCCATTCCAAAATGGACTCTATGCAAATCTCTGTAAGTCTATATATCTTTTGAAGATTTGGTGTCAAAATTGGTGTCAAATAATTAGGAAACAATCCCATTAAACTGTTTGATTGCCTCTGCTTCGGTCTCTTCTTTTAAGATATGAGTATACACTTTCAAGGTTATATCGGGCGACGAATGTCCCATGAGGTATTGAACCGATTTAACATCCATCTTGGCTTTGACAAGCCGTGTACAATATTCGTGGCGCATACTATGGGCAGTGACTTCAGGCAATGGTTCATCATGGCAACTATTATAGGCTTTGATTAGTCCTTCAAAAATTCTAACAAGGTTTTTATTCGTATAGGGCCTTCCAGTTTTTGCTATAAACAAGAAGTCGGCTTGCCCATCTATTATTCTCTCTGCTTTTACAATCGGACGTTGTTTTACCGCTTCTTCAAAAGCAATGATGGCGTCTTTAGATAATGGGATAGTCCTTATCCCACTTTCTGTTTTTGTAGGTGCTAAATACAGTCCGCCGCTCTTTCCATCGTACACCATCTGATGAGATATAGTAACAGTGTTGTTATCAAAATCAAATGACTTTTTTGTTAGCCCGCATAATTCTCCTGCTCGAAGTCCTGTCTCGTGCAAAAGCATCACCATGCCAACATGCCTTTTATATACTCGACTAGATTTCATGAACTTGATCAGATTTTGATACTGCTCTTCTGTTAATATTTCTTTTTCTTTTGAGTCACATTTGACAACTGTATTTAATTTAAAAACGAATGGATTTCTAGGAATTATATTCTCATCAAACATTTCTTGAAATGCCGGTCTAGCTAAAGACATGACATCTCTGATTGTTGTATAACAATATCCTTCGTTATCCAATTCTCGTGCAAATTGTTTTACATCGCGCACTAAAATATCAGTTGCATTCATTTCCCCAATTAGGTGATTCTGAAAGATTTTCAAATTCTGCGATTTTGTTTTATAGCTGCTTGGCCTAATAGTAAGTTTTGTTTCTTCGAGATGTCTTTTTGCTAATTGGTACACTGTGATTTTTGAAGTAGACGTTATACCCAAATTAAGTTTTTCTTGGATTTCAGCTTCTTTTTCTCTCAATTCTTTAAGTGAAGTGGCGTATATTATTGAGCGTTTTCCAAGTTTGTTTGTCCATCTATATTGGTATCTCCCATCCTTTCTCTGGCTCTCGCCGTCTTTTAAAACTTTGCCATTATTATCTTTACGTCTTATCATGATGCGGAACTCCTTACGTTATATAAGAAGCTCTGGTGTGACACCATGAGTATACCACATCAGAGCCTATATTTCAAACAGAATACGTTTGATCTATATATTTTTCGAGAGCCTTACGTTTGATAAGACGTTTATTCCCCACCCAAAGTACCAATGGACAGTTTTCATCATCAGTAATCGCTCTTAGTCGGCAGACCCCAATCCCCGTGTAAGCAGCCGCTTCATCTAACGTCAGAGTCGTCTTTTCCCAAATTGGGACTTCTTTCATCCAATCACCTCTTCCAACTTGTGATCTCCATACTTTGCCACACATACATTATGAAGTAGCATGGCACGTGTCATAAGCCCAACACCGCCGATACGAGGTGTAACTTTGATATTCTCCATCTCATAAACAGCGTCAGCGCAATCACCGTGCTGCTTTCCGTTTTCGTCATAGTTGATGCCAACATCGATGCAGACCTCTACTCGATTTAATCCTCTTGGTGCAATAAAATTACGCTTACCCACAGCAGAGATGATGACATCGACCATTCCAAATTCGAGGGCAGTGGCTTTCATTGCGGAACCCGTGCTGTTCACAGAAATCACATTACAGTGCCGCTTAATCAGCATATCGACCAACGGACGACCAACAATATCAGATTGACCGCATACGAGTACATTCTTGCCATCCAGATCGTAATCGATGGAGTCAAAAATCTTCATAACGCCCAGTGGAGTGCAGGGCTGAAATGGAGATGTAGTATTAAAACCATCAACATCAACTGCGTCTGGGATGTAGATATTTTGGGGATTGATATGTTTTGGCAGCGGGAGCTGAACAATAATACCGTCCACATCTTCCCAATTATAATCTTCCAGTATCTTGTTATTTAATTCATCCTCCGTAATATCTTCTGGCAATTTGATAAGTTTTGCTTCGATTTCCACCTCTTCACAGTCACGCAACTTACCACGAATATAAGCGTTGGATGCGGGGTTATCCCCCACTTGATAAATATATAAAACAGGAGCGTAGTCGGCCTCTGCGATAATCTTCTTGATTTTATTTTTGATATCTTGTGCGATAGATTTGCAGTCAATAATCATTGTGAGCCTCCTTTATAAGAATCCAAGTTTTATAAGAATGTCTGAAATAGTTTCCTAAGCTTTGCGCTGAGAGCGTCATTTTCAAGATATGATGAAGAATTCAATCTGAATTTTCTATACGGAACGTTTTCAGATGATAGATAAACATCATAATTGATGTCGTCCATTATGAAGGATTCATTAGTGACAACTTTGGCAGTCGGTAAAAAACATTCAAGTAATGAAATGTCATAATTGAAATCTTGACAAAGAGATTTACCAAAATCATCAATATCAGGAATCTTCTCATTATCGATATAGTCCCAAATATATTTTATTCCAGTTAGACCATCTTTCATGAGACCATCCGTTTTTACCATTTTGTGTAGGTCTGTATCAATCAAAATAAATCTACTATAGAATCCAGAAAATCCTCCATTAGACTGTAAAAGCAGCTTCATATGTTTTCTCCTTTATACTCACTACTACTATACAGAATATTTCGTAGCTGATTGATAAAATTGTCCACAACGCATTCACTGCAATCTAAATTAACAGTACACATGCCACAGCTATCAGTATAATGGTGAAGTAGATCTTCGATTGATCTTTTATAATATTCTGCTTGGTCTTTATAAAAACCTAATTCTTCAGTCATTGCGTTTTATTCCTTCACAATAGAATTTATGGAGCATATCTTCGTATTCGCGTCGGCACTGCGGGCATAAATCTGAGATAGCGTCTTCGCCTTTCAAGCTCCATTTTTTATCATCAGGAACGTAATAACTTGTTACATTGTTTGGGAATCCATTCTTTTTAACAAGCGTATCTTTGCCGCACCGATCACATATAATTTTTATACATTCTTCAATCATTTTTGAAATTCTCCGTAGTATCTTTATATCCACAGTCCTTTAATGCTTGACAATAAGTTTCAAGGCAATTCTTGTCTACAGGCAGCCTGCTCCACATACGGCCATATCCATCGATACGTTCATAGTCGTGTGCAACAACCATGAGATTATTTATCACATAAAATTCTCCGCGTTCAATCATAATTCACCACCTCATAAAAGTCTAGTTCTTAAATGTATTTTTCGTAATCGTAAGGAACGGCACCAAATCTATTAAGATATTTTTGCGCTCGATGATGATTCTTTTTACGAACCTTTTTAGAACGACCATGCTCTCGAAGATGATACATTCTGTTCATCTCTTTTAGTGACATTTTTCTCATCTCTTGCACCATCCTTCGATTTTCTCACATACTCTACAAATCACATCAAAGATCAACTCTCGTCTGCATCAGAAACAGCTTGAAGTACGCTCTCCGTTTCTTTGCGAGCCACCATTGATTGTCCATATAAATCAAGTCCTTTCAGCCAATAAGATGGAAACCCGATAGTTTTTTGTAATGTACTAGCATCCTTAAATGTTTCTTCATCTTTGAATTTAGTGTAATATCCTACAAATGGATAACCGATACGATCGAGCATAAATGTATCATCATACAAAGCTGGCCGCTCATCTTGAGTCTTAATCCAACCAAGAAAGTCTTCACAAGATTCGGCGCAACTATCTCTTGTTTGCTTCCTAAAAGCGCATACTTCTTTATGTAGACATTTATTACAAATAGCCATTTTTTCTCGCTTTCCAGCAGAAATTCTCCGCCCAATCATAAAATAGTTTTGGAATGTCTCGTACACGAGAAACAACTTCCTGAAGTAAGGTGTCATTAGACTTGTCTTCATGAGGTTCTTTATAAACACATTCCCATTTATACTCCCAGAGTTCAACTGTATTATCGTCTTGTGTGCTAATCTTCACTAAAATAGAATGAAGCTTGTCATTTACACTTACGGAAGCATAACAATTTTCTTGTTTGAGAGGCCATTCATTTATTTCTGCAAACAAATTAAATGCCCTATCGACCGCCATTTCGAATAGCGATTGCTCGTCAAAGCATATACATATTAGTTCTATATCCCCATCATGTAAAAGATTTAGCTCCCAAAACTCCATTGTTTTAACACCTTTCTAAAACATACATTTTAATCATCAAAAATCTTTTCTCTCGGCACAGGACTTTCTCCACTTTGGACGAGTCGTTTACACTCCGGGCAATACGCATTCCAACAAAGATATTGTGATACGATATCACTTCCCATGCAATAATCGAAAGCCTCTTTATCGTCTGCCCAGAACTCGCATCCACAGCAACATTTGAAATGCAGAGCGAATCTTACGGGCTTCTTTCTATGTAGAATGATTTTAAATGCCATATTCACACCTCAATCCACAAACACATATGAATTATCAAATGTACTTTGGAAATTCATTGGCCGAATTAAATTTTCCTCAGACAGAGCAACCTTGATAACTTCATCGTCAGTATGTGTCTCATTATATTCTACTGTGTCGCAAACCTTGTAAATTTTGCCGTCTTTATTTTGAAACAGCGTTCCTTTACCAAGTTTTAATGTAGCTGTTTTCTTTTCTTCTTGAATATGTGCTTTCATATTGTTTATTCCTCCCACCCACCCGTAAAATTTACCTTTTATTCAGTAGGCCAATTGCCAGTTAATTCAAGCCACGACTCGATAATGCTTATATCTTCATCAGTGAAGGTTTTCTTGCACTTATCAATTAGCCATTCAACGCCATCATAATTACGTATTTCCTCATACCCAAGATCTTCAAGACATTTACAATATCCTTTTATTTGATCGTAATGAATGTGCTCGTGTATGGCAATCAAATCATTTCCTGAATACAGCTTAACCCTACTTGACGTTCCAAAAGGTGCGCCTTTATCATAATAGTGCTCTACAAAATAATATTTCATTACACAATACCAAACTTGGCGTTTACCTTTTTCAAATTGTCAGCCGCCTCGGCATAAGCGTCGCGTGCGGCATGATAATCGGCCATCTTAGCAGCCAGAATTCGTTTTGCTTCCTGTTCGGCGGTATCAGCATTTGCGAGCTCCTGATTCAGCTGAAAACCTGCCGCCTTGATGCCACTGGTAAAACCCTGCAGATCACTGGATGCAACCTTTTTCTCAGCGATATAAGTACCCTTCTTACCGTTGACAACAGAGTCGGTGTTGAACATCTTTACGATACGATCAGTGGTGCCATCATTAACGTGATAAACATAAAAATACTTAGCCATAGTTAATCCTCCTGTTCTTTTTCAAAGGTAAAAACCGTGTGTTTGGTCGTGATTTCTACGAAACTTTCATCGGTTGCAATATCAACGGCAATTACTGGAGAAGTATGCATTCCACCGTCATATGGGTTTCCTTTGTTATCTTTTACATATCGAAACTGAGCAATCCAACCAAGTTCAAGTGGCCGAAACTGCATCGTCATACCAACCCACTCAGGGTACCATCCATCAGTGCGTGATGCGCCAGTACGAATATTGATAGCACTTTTCAGGATATAATTACCTTTTGGCATTTGAATTATATCGTTCATAAATTCCCACCTCCCGTTCTTCTTCATTCCAATGTGCAATACCATATTTATCACGAATACAATTTAATTCTGTGAGAACTTTTTTATACTGCGGATCACTCGGTTCTGTTCCGAACATTTTCGTCTCTGCATTACCAAGTTCTGCGACATACGGATACCCACCATCTCTCAGTTCCGTCCCAAGAGCAATCAATTCATCATCGGTCTGTACAGATTCATCATGAATACCATTTTCATCATAGTATTTAACACGTCTTTCTACATATGGGGATTTAACTGTATACCCAAAACTGCATCGCATAAGCAATACTCCTTAATTATCAAACACCAGTACTTCCAAAACCACCAGCCCCACGCTCCGTTTCATCCAGTTCTTCGACAATATCAAACTGCGCCTGATAGTACGGAACGAACATAAACTGTGCGATACGGTCACCATGGACGATTTCCTGGGGTATATCAGAGTGATTGTGCAAAGGAACAAATGCTTGACCACGATAATCTTCGTCAATAACACCGACTTTGTTCGCGGGAGCCAGACCCTTCTTAGATGCCAGACCGCTGCGAGCATAGCCAAGAATCGCCCAACCTTCAGCCGGAGCAAAACGCAGGCCAGTGCCAATCATGCGTGTTTCATGAGGTCGAATATAGATAATGGGTTTTCCCTGACTGTCAAACAGTTCGGCCTGATCCGCCGGAATATAGGCATAAACATCAGCGCAAGCGGCCTTCTCAGTGCCATAAGTCGGAATGTGTGCATCAGGATAAATCTTGTTTACTTTTACGATAGGATTCATATTAGTTCTCCTTCCATAATACAATTTCATTCTTTTTCATACTCTGTTTGACATCGATCACTCTTTGATTGCGGCTGCCAGCCCATAGCAATGAAATATCACGCTGGGTTTCGACATATGGACCATCCACCAGAACATCCACATACTTCAGGTGATCCCAGTCTTTAATATCGTCCCACTCGTATCCAGTCCACATCCAGATATCTTTGGCGTCGCCAAATTCTTTGCGGACACGCTCACAGATATAACCGACGATGAGACGATTCTGAACAAATAATGGGTCTCCCCCGCTGAATGTCAAACCGTGAATGTAATTTGGGCGAATCAAATCAAGCAGCTCTTGCATTGTATCTTCCACAAATGGATTACCAGCAGCAGCATCCCACGTCTGAGGATTCTGACATCCGGAACAATGATGGGCACAACCAGAACACCAAAGCGTGACACGCACTCCAATTCCATTCGCAATATCCGCTGTTGTAATTTTGATATAGTTCACAAGTTCACCCTCTCTTTGGACAATTCACAATACTCTGTTACATGACGACTAACACGATACCAGTCAATAGAAGCAGTGTACGCGTACCAGTTTTTGATACTACCGCAATCTGAATACGGTCGAATACAAAAACCAAGAAACATGCCACCATCTCCGCACTTACAGGCTACAATTTCTCGATCTACCGGATGTCTGTTATCTACTGGTCTCCAGTTGTAATCATTCATACCTCTTTCTCCTCCGATCTATTGCTTGCCCACAATTAGGGCAGTAATTATACCCAAACGCAGGAACATGGCAATACGGACAATCTATTCCGTTAATTAGCTTGGTTGGCTTACGACGTCTAAGTGCTTCCATTCCCATACGACATGCTTCTTCAACCGGTTCGATTGATTCATAGTGTTCGCGATGTTCGGGGTCGAGAATCTCAATGGCACGTTTAATAGTCATAACAATCACTCCAATCATCACGATTTAGGAAATCAATTTCCATATAACAAGAATCAGCCAAAATGCCGTAGCATATTTCAGACTGTAAGAAAGGCGTAGCGCTTTAAAAACAAGCCATATAGTGCCTGTTATAACTGCCCACGAAACAAAATAACATATTGCAATGATAAATGCGATTAAAATAAATGAGAGTATATTCTTAAAAACTTTTGAGCTCATTTAACCACCTCTCCAAATATTTTATTAAACTGTTTTTGATGTCGATAGCTAAATATAGCTCTTTCATAGTGCTGTCGCTTCCGTTTTAATCGGCTTGATGATATCTCCGTGGCCGCCAGTTGAATGAATTTCTGGCGCAGGGTATTTTGACTCATCAATAAAGCACACATCTGACCACGTTTTACCGTTATCGAAGCTGATTTTATCAATTATGAATTTAGTTACTTGCAACTTTGACCTCCTCATGCGAGATGGATTTATTGGCCCACATCACACATTCTTCAAGTGCGTTCAGTGCCAATGCTTTCTCACGGCTTGGTTTGCAGTTTGTATCAATACATTTCTCAAGCCAAGCGGCGTCGTGAACAATACCATTGATACGTTCTTGCTGCTCTTGTGTAATCGGTCCTGATTCAAAACAATTCATAGATGATACCCCCCTCAATCTTCCTGTGCATGAACATGGGCAATTTCTACTTTTTGATCTCTTGAAAATATTGAAGCTTTACCATTTAAGATATCGACTCCTGTATTCACACGATCGCCATCTTCGTTCTTCCAGAGCTCAGCTTTAATATAAAGTCTGTCACAAAACCAGAAAGGGTCTCCAGAGTTCAATGACGCGAACATTACGGTATCTCTTAAACTTTTACGAACTTCCATAATATAAATCCTACCCGCCCACCCTTCGCTTTTTATGCGAAATTATTATTTAGTTATCACTCAAATGTACCACTCGATCACGAATCTCTTGGGTGCGTCCTTGATTCCAGAAATTGCTTCCAATGTAGCCGCAAGTACGCCGTGCAACATTCATCTTACTCTGATCACGGTTACCACAATTTGGACACTCCCAGACCAGCTTGCCGTTGTCCTCCACAATCTTGATCTCGCCGTCGTAGCCGCACACCTGGCAATAATCGGACTTGGTGTTTAGTTCGGCATACATGATATTGTCGTAGATGAACTGCATTACACTGAGAACTGCCGGAATGTTGTGCTGCATATTGGGCACTTCCACATAGCTGATGGCACCGCCCGGGGATAGCTTCTGGAACTCGCTCTCAAACTTGAGCTTGGTAAAGGCATCAATATGCTCACGAACATTTACGTGATAGCTGTTGGTGATATAGTCGTGGTCTGTGACATCAGGAATAATGCCGAATCGCTTTTGCAGGCACTTGGCGAACTTGTAGGTGGTGGATTCCAGCGGGGTGCCATAGAGAGAATAATCAATGTTTTCTGCTTCTTTCCATTCTGCACACTTATCATTCATATACTGCATGATAGACAGCGCGAACGGTTTTGCTTCAGGATCGGTGTGGCTTTTGCCGGTCATATACTTCACGCACTCATACAGACCAGCGTAGCCGAGGCTGATGGTGGAGTAGCCGCCGAAGAGCAGCTTGTCGATCTTCTCGCCCTTCTTCAGGCGGGCCAATGCACCATGCTGCCAATGAATAGGGCTCATATCAGAAATGGTACCGAGCAACCGCTTATGACGAGCCTGCAATGCCCGATGGCAAATATCCAGTCGTTCATCAAAGATTTTCCAGAATGCGTTCACATCCCTACCAGAGCTACATGCCACATCCACCAGATTGATTGTAACAACACCCTGATTGAAGCGACCGTAGTATTTCTGACCCTTGACCCAGTTTCCTGCATTTGCTACATTTTCAGTAGTTCGATCAGGAGTAAGGAACGAACGGCACCCCATACTTGTCCACACACCGCCTTTGAGCTCCTTCATGACCTTTGCAGAAATATAATCAGGGACCATACGTTTTGCGGTACACTGCGCTGCCAACTCAGTCAAGTGATAATATTTAGAATCCGGATGGATATTATCCTCATCAAGAACATAAATCAGCTTCGGAAATGAAGGAGTAACATACACACCAACTTCATTTTTGACACCTTTGATACGCTGTTTTAACATCTCTTCGACAATGACAGCCAAGTCATCACGAGTCTGACCGGCAGGAACCTCGTCCAGATACATAAACACAGTGATAAAAGGAGCCTGACCGTTGGTAGTCATAAGAGTTATGACCTGATACTGAATTGTTTGAACACCACGAGAAATTTCAGCCCTTAGACGACGATTTACAATACGGTCGATGGCTTCCTGTGAGGGCATTTTTTCGATATCATCATTCTGAAGCATCTCATAAAATTCGTTATGAACTTCTGCTGTAATCTTCTTACGGGAAACATCCACAAAAGGAGCCAGATGAGACAACGTAATACTCTGACCGCCGTACTGGTTGGATGCCACCTGCGCAATGATCTGGGTGGCGATATTGCAGGCAGTGGAGAAGCTGTGGGGCTTATCAATGCCAGTACCAGAAATAACAGTGCCGTTCTGGAGCATGTCGTCCAGATTGACGAGGTCACAGTTATGCATGTGTTGAGCAAAATAATCTGCATCATGGAAGTGAATCAAACCATCTTCATGTGCCTTGACGATTTCTGGGTCGAGCAACAGACGAGCAGTCAAATCCTTTGATACCTCACCGGCCATATAGTCGCGCTGGACACTGTTGACGGTGGGGTTCTTATTACTGTTCTCCTGATTGATCGCATCATTCTTAGCGTCGATGATTTCAAGGATACTGGCATTCGTCTTTTCCTTGTCTCGAATTTCCTGACGGAGCTTTCGCCAGTGGCTATAAGATTCAGCTACATCAGCAAAAGGGCTTGCTTTCAACTGCTCAATGACGATATCCTGAATTTGCTCGACAGAAAGAGTGTCTGACATCTCAGCGATATGATCTGCAATTGCATTCGATACACGAGAGTCAATACCGCCGGGAGTGGTGGTCATCGCCTTTTCGATCGCATTTACGATCTTAGACTTGTCGAACGGAGCTTTTACGCCATTGCGTTTAATTACATACTCCATACTCCATCACCTCCAAATCAATAATAACGCTGCTCGCCCATCATTTTCACAGCATAATCTTCGTACCAATGAGCCTTCTCCTCGTCCTGCTCTGCAGCCACACCGGGCTTAGAGCCATCACGGAAGCGATACTTGTAGGCATTGCAAATACAGAACCAGCGAACTGCCTCGTCGCCAAACAGCTTACGCATATTCTCGATGCACTCGGTGCCATGATAGTGAGCAGGGCCATTCACATACTCGTACTGCGACGAATCAGACTTGGTATCTTCTTCAATCGGGTGCGACCGCTCTAGATGCTCTTCTGCTTCACAGCTGTCATCATCCTTTTCGTCTCGGTCATCCAACTCTGTGAACTCGCAGTTATCACAATTGCCATCACACTCGTCGGTATCGTCCTCGTCGTCATCATAATGGCAGATGCAATCGCCATCATCCATCATCTCTGCGCAATCGCAATCTTCGCAATTATAGTCGCAATCAGCATCGTCCACGTCGATGTCAACCAGACTCACACTATAGGCGAGATCATTCGGGCCAAGGGTGTCGTACTCAGAAACATCAAGATCCTTTGCCAAAAGTTTCAGACAGTCATAATCCATCTTCTTCAAATCTTCAAAGTCGAGACGCCCCATACGATGACCTTGCTCATTCTTTTCGCCCGTAAACTCTAACGCGATATATTTGGTCGGCTCTTTCTTGTTGACAGCCATTGCTTTCTTGTACATATCATTATGGCTCACATAGATATCTGCCAGCAGATTATGCCAAATCGGGTCCTCCTTACGAAGATTCCATTCAACGACACTCTCGGTCCAATCGTTACCGTCAAAGAGCTGCATAGCCTTTTCGTTCAAATCATGATAGGACTTTGTAACGGCCAATACCATTGGGACGGGCAATTTATCGGTATGATAGATCAGACGCAGATAGCCATTTTCCATGGTGACATCACAGTTTTCGATATTAAACATCTTACTCATATGTAATCTCCTTATTTCTCGTTAGGGTTATAAACATCTGCCAGCTTCGGGTGGCGGCCACAGCAACGGCTCCCCTCGGGACAGAACGGATACTTAGGATTCGCTTCACAGGACGGGACCATCCAAGCAGCGAGTTCAGGACAAACGGTGGCGACTTGTTCTTTCATCATGACAAACATGGATCGGATCTCACGCTGGGCACGAGTGCAGAGCCGCAGGTGGCTCATTTCAATCAGTGACCGTGCGTTGATGGTGACATAAAGTTCAGTACAGCAGGCATTCGGCAGAACAGCACGAGCGTCTTCATTGGCGGCACTGTGATACTCTTTCAAGATGCGATAGTCATTGGCAATATCTGCCATCATACCATCAAATACGTCCGCGTCTTCCCCACTGAACGGATTGACATACTGCATATCACTTTCATCACAATAGCGCTGGCTGCGAACACTCAGACTGATATGCCGATGGCGGCTCAACTGCGTCAGAAGTGCTCGACTGACACCGGTGACATGAAACGTAAAGCTGATGTGTTCAAGCACGCTCTGATGCCCAGTCGCCTTGCATCCCTTTGCGATTCTGTAGTTTTCAGTCGGCTGCGAATTGTAACAAACACTTGCTGCCAGCTCTGCGATACTGAGCGGATTCTTGTCTGCATCCTTCTTTACCGGCTGCGAATACGAAATCAATTCGACTTCCATTTACTGCCCCTCCTTAATAAAATCATCTACTGTTTTCTTACCAACCAACACCTGTTTCATCTGTTCAGGTGATAGCTTATATGTAATAACCTCACCACATTCATATCCGTAGCGCCGAATCTGACGCTCGCATTCTGCTGTGGCACGTTCTTTGCGACCAAGCTCTCTTTGATTGATCCCTCGCATGGGACCTCACCTCCCTCCTTATTCGGTATTTACGATCTCTGTTTCAATGTCGTATGCGTACTTGCCATATTTGGGGAATGCGACCATCGTGCCGTGTGCCCATAAGAAATAGATTTCATCTAACTCTGCAACGATTTCATATCGATTGCCGTAGCGGAGCCGCCAACATAAATTTTCGTCTTGATAATTAAGTTTTAAATACCGGCGTGTCCAACTTTTCACAGCGTAGCTCCTTTAAAATTTCGTTGACTCGATTTTCCGCATAACAGAGATTAAAAATAGCGTGAGTGATAAACCTAGGTTCACAGACGTTGAAATAATTCTCAGCGTATTTAAGGTTTTGCAGAGCTTGTCGATACTCTTCTGTTCTGTCATTATTCATACACCGTTCCTTTCAGTGACTCAAAATATGGATCAGTATCTCTTTTTTCTAGCTGAGTTAGCCGCGCGTCATCTTCAACGGAATACAGTCGGAAGTTCTTAAAGATCTTATCGCCTTTGATCGTAGCCAATGACGTAATTATGTATTTGATATTGTGCTCTTCAGTTCCATCAATGAGCTGAACTTCAAGCCGTTCCTTTTTTGGAATAGCGAGTTTCCGAAAGTCGTTCATGCGATTCCTTCCTGTTCTGCTTTCCATTGGACGTATCGATCTTGACCAGCTTTAATTGCGTGGCTTCTATCCTTAGCAAAAACATAAACAGCCCAATAACTTTTTACTTCGCCAAATGAACTGTTTCCCGTCATGGGATGTCTTTTTACATCATCTTCTCCATAACATGTCTCGTCCGACGCCGAAGCAATCCATTCCGTCTTCCCATTTTTATATTCATTGCGTTGAACCCACCAAATGCCAACTGGATCAACAATGTTATCATCGTACTCCTCAATATCGGCATCATAAGCAGCGGCGATACGATCCGCATTTTCTTTATTGTCTGTAATAGTGATGATGTGATACTCAGAATAAATGCCTTTTGTTACCGCATAAAACTTTTTCATTTTATCCACCCATTTTCACATAAATCAGAGAGCCCATAAAATCAAGTGATGATGTCATCTTCAGTCCCCTTTCTTGTTCGTTTTGGCTTTTGCGGTAGTTCATGATGAGTCAGCGCTTCACGCATTTCGTGGAGAAGAAACGCATGGATCAACCATGATGTAGTATCTGGCTCACAGAAGATAATCTGGCAGTTATATCGAGCAAGCCATGTGGTAAGACTGCCCAGCAGTGAAGCGGGTGTCATTTTACTGCGATATGCACCGCGATTGATCTTCTCCTATGAACCGTTTTCAATGAGTATGTAAGTCTTCGCCCCAGCAGCCGCAGCTCTGTCGAACTCTTTGGCGAACCGAATTCGATTTGTTGTGAAGTTGCCGCAGATCTCGTCAAGTCCAGATTTGCGTTCAATGGTCACCTTATCTGCCAACGAGAATTTTTCGCCATTCGGCAATGTCACCTCAGCACTATAGTCACCAAAATCCAGCCGCTTACGCATATAAGCACACGGGAACGAATTGAGTCGCTGGTGTAAAAGCGGAGTATCCTTTTCACGGTCATCCACAATAATCACCATTGACTTGAGGATCTGAGTGATTTCGTTATATGTCATTCATTCACCTCCTTTCAAAAGCGCCGCGTCATCTGACGTGTACGTATTTACGAAGAATCGTTTCTTTATCTGTTTGCGACTGAATCCACTGACCATGTTCATCTTTAGACCAGCGCCCCTCTTCCCGTTCATCGTCGATACGGAGAATGTCTCCCTTCTCGATGGGATTGTTATCCATAGTGCGAGCTTTAATTTTGAGGCGACGCTGCTGGCCATCTTTCAAAACATAAGCAGTAATAATCTTATTGGAGAATTTACCATCGATATTGAGCACATAGATATAAGAAGAATTGAGCGACGGCATTGTAAGCTGGATGTAACCAAGGTTGTCACCCTCATACTTAATTCTGTCAGTGATAGGAGTCTTTACGGTATCTGTCTTTTCGCAGAGTAGCCGAACGATTTTCACCCAGTCTACGTTAACATATTTCTTTTCGGTCTCTTTCTCACACAGTTTGGCCATGATGTCGTGAGACAGAAGCTTGTTCATCTCGTCCTTATTGAGCTGTTTTGCATCAAGGAAGTTATTGAAGATATCAACCTGTTCCAGCAACTGATTGGGATTGCCGAATTCAGAAAAGAAATCAAGCTCAATTAGAATCCCTAACTGCCGACTGTCCGCAATTTTTCTTTTTTGGTTCATCAACAACAAATCAATGAAAGAATCGAATTTATGGTTGCGAAGCTTATAAAATTCACGACTGAGCCGCTTGTTTAAATATTTGATAGACTCCATTCCCTGATAGATTTTCTTATCTGTCTTATCGTAGACATATTCATCCCGGGAATGGCGGAACTTGATCGGCATGATCTGGATGCCACGTTCATTCGCAAGCTTGGTCGCATTGACGATTTTTTCTTGCGTGTCCGCAGTGTTCAGAAGTGCCGTCACAAATTCGTGGGTGTAGTAATAGCGATAATACGCACAATAATATGTAAGAATGGAGTACCCGGTAGCATGGTTCAAACCAAACTGATAAGAGGCCGAGTTCTCGATAACCTGCAAGAATTCTTTTGCTTCTGTCTCAGCTGTTTCTATTGGCTTCGTTGAGTGATTGCAATAACCATTCAGGATACGAGGCATCGCTGCATCCAACTCCGCCTTGTTCTTATGACCGATTGCACGACGAACACTATCCGCATCACCGCCGCTCATATCACAGAACTGTTGGAGGAATGCAATAGTCTGTTCCTGAAAGACAAGCCAACCCAAGCTATCTTTTAACAGTTCATCGATTTCAGGCGATGGATTGTGATTTGCTTCGTGCCGGAAGAGCTTATCTCTGTAAGAAGCACCGCCTGGTCGAATAGCTGCTGTGACCAAGCTCAAATCTGCAATGCTGTGAACATCATATTTTTTGAGTGAATCAAAAGCGAAGTCTTCAACGAACTGGAAAATACCAACCGGAGACGTTTTCATATCAGTCCAAACCTTTTGGTCATCGAAGTTCATCTCCCAGGTGTGTGGGTACGGAATGTCAGCCAGCTTACAGGTCTTATCAATAACAGACACTGTATCAAGACCGAGGATATCGTACTTTGCCAGACCGACTGCATGAGACGCTTCCATGTCAAGACACAGAATAGGTAGACCGTCTTTATCTTGGAAGACACCATACCTTTTATAGAGGTCGATTGGAGCGATAATAACGCCGGCCGGATGGTGAGACAGCGATACAATTGTCCCCTGTAATCCATCGAAATAGTAGAAAATATCAGGATGGTCTGCACGGCACTTTTCAGCACTGGCATCGTATTCCTTTTTCACTTTTGCGATTCGATCAAGGGAATAAGGATTCTTGGATTCATCTACATCTGGATTTTCTCGCTTCCAGACCTTAGCAAGGGCTCGTCCAATCTCGTCGATTGTCGCCTTCCCTGCCAGAGTACCCATAGCCAGAACGTATGCACATTTCTCGCGACCGAACGATTCAAAGATGTGGTTGTAAATCATGGGACGATAAGCATCCGGCACATCGATATCAATATCACCAATCTCAACACGGTTTTCATTACAGAAGCGCGAGAACACCAGATTCCAGCGAGCCGGGTCAACATCGATGATGTCTGTAACGAATGCACACCGGGAACCTGCAACAGAACCACGACTTGGTCCGAACGGAATGCCTTCATTTTTGCCCCAGATCATCAGGTCGCTCATAGAAAGCATAAAGCCAAGCATGTTGGTTTTCTTGAAGACCGTAAGCTCTTCTTCTACGTCCGCCCTAAACTGTGCGACTTCATGTTCAGGAATAATACCTCGATGAATTTTGTCGTTCAGCATATCATGGGTGCGCTTGATATAAACCCTGGCATCTGATTCAGGGGTTCCAGTCAAAATTGGATACCGCGCCTTTGTGTTCAGAGTGAAATCATTGATACTATCGGCCATCCGATTCGTATTCTCGATTGCTTCCATCCAGACTTCACGAGGGAGCGCGTCTTGCACAGTGAACGCATCGACCAGTTCGTTGTAAGATTTGAAGGTTAAATCAAATTCGTCTTCGCCAGTGAACTCGATTCCCTTTCCCATCATAAGAATCTTGCGGCATTCTGCTTTATACGCATTCAGACTGTGAGTGTCAGTTGCAGCAATCAGTGGCTTGTGATATTTCTTAGAAAGCTCCCAGAGGTACTGGTTATATTCCTTTTGATCGTCACAATCGTGATACTGAATTTCATAATAATCATAGGTCTCGCATAGTTTGTCATAGACTTCTTGACGGAATCCATCACATTCTGACGTGTATTTGCGAAGCGGACTTGCCAGACAGGCGGAGATTTTGATGATGTTATCAGACAGACCAAAGAACTCTTCAAAAGTAATGCGCGGTTTATAATACTTATGGTCAGCATCATAAGATGTGCCCATTACTTTGTTTAGCTCCAGAACACCACGAGCATTTTTGCAAAGAAGAATCGTATGAAAGTTGTCGCGAACTTTATAGCGTTCGGCATCCATCATTTTACCGATTTCCTCTTGTGCTTCCTGCGGGTCCCATCCTTGATAAGATTCATAAACCTCGTCTGGAATCTCTGGATAGTGATATATCTCAGAAGTAAGATACACCTCACAACCAACGATAAACTTCAACCCCTTCTTTTCTGCGTACTGTTTCTTTTCAGTCCAGTTAAGGTTGTAACCATGGTTGGTAGAAGCAATCGCTTTCATCCCGTAAGAAGCAGCGAGATCAACATAGTCTTCCCATTTTGTACAAGAATCAAGGAGCGAACCTTTATCGTCGTGCAAATGGTATACAACATAGTTTTGCTCCATGAATCCTCCTTAAAACAAATCGTCTATACCGACCACGCTTGGATCTTTTGCCGCATAAAACGGCCGCTTGTTGATGCAATCACGAAGATATTCACAAGTTTTACGATGACCACAGAGATTGGTACAGAAGAAATTGGGACTACCATTTTTTTCTTCAATCTCTCGTGCAGGCCATTCGCCGCTACGTTGCCGCTCCTCGAATTCGTCTGCTGTTCCGTTTATGTAATCGATGCATTCCTTGCGCAGTTCGTCGGTAACAGGATATGGTCTGACATATGTAGTCAATTTGAACTGGCAGCGAATATCTTCCGGTAGATCATTGATATCGTTCGACTCGATAAACGCCTGGGTAATGATTTCGGTCTGCTCACTGTCATACCCAGCGGCTTTCATTTTGGAACGAACGGTTGACCGCAGCGTGTAGCCTACCTTGCATCGATCGAGCACCTTTTCCTGCTGTTTTGCCAGCTTGCCTTTTCCAGTCTGATAAACGACCTTACAGTATTTCACCATGATCCACGCTGGGAATAAACAAGTGAACCCGGCCTGCTCAAGCGCCATAGTATATGCAACCAGCTGACGACCATAATGAAGCAGATCTTTGTCCTGAAACTGACTAGATGTTTTGATATCCAATACCTGCAGCCGACCATCTGGCAAGACACGAATCAAATCCGCGTAGCCCTGTAAATATCTGTCTTCTCTTAGCTTAAGAATCAGAAGCTTCTCAACCTCGAACTTACCTTTAGGACTGACATAATCACGAGCCATACACATCATATTGCCAACCCAGCGATCTCTAATGCCATTGCCGCCATCTCGTGTCTTTGGAAAATCAATACCAAGCATATCAAGTTCATCTAAACCATTTTCGATGGCAGGACCGATATCCGCTTCAGTGTTCTTCCCTTCAATGATTCCTTCCAGCGTATCGTGGACCACAGTACCAAGAGATGAGTACACATTAGCACACTGTTCGCGCTTTTCGATATACGTAAGATACGCATTATACGGGCAATCATGGATCGTACCAAGCTTTGAATAACTGTACACTTGCGCCCCTTTGTCATACAACGCTTGCAGCTCAGGTGCGATTACTCTTTGACCCATTTACATCACTCCTCTACCCATTTCACATACTTTGTTAATCCTTCTTTATAAGCCTCACGGCCAAGATCTGCGATATTCATTTTAGAACCTTCCGGAACAAGTGACGCCTCGTCCCAAATATAGCCTACCTTTGTTTTCAAAATCAGATTGTTTGAGATAAGCTTCTTGCACTCGTTGATAAGATGCTCTTCTTCTAGTCCTTCGTCATAAGCCAAAATGATTCTTTTGGGAAACATCTTTTTGATATATTTGGCCTGCATATCCGACACGTGGCAGCCACACGTTGCAAGGGCGATATGGCTACCAAATGAATCGCACTGCATAACAGCTTTTTCCGATTCAAACAGAACAACATTGCCTGTTTCCTGAATGCGGTGATAGTTCTCCGCATACCCAAACAGCGTTTTACTGCGCGGACAAGAAATCAAAGGATACCAACGTTTTTCATGTTCACATGCATAATTTGCTCGGCCCATAATCCCAACCAAGTCTCCACTTGTTGATCGTTCTGGGATTGTAATTCGATTTGAAATCTCGTCATAGCCTACGCCAAACTTTTCTTGCGTCACTAAGCTAATACCGTCTCTGATAAATTGAAGATTAAATTTGTCTGCATATGGCTTAAGTGTTTCTTCTGGATATACTTTTAAATCTTCTAACTCTTCTGAATAATCTGGCGACAACTTCAAAAAGAAACCACCAAATGGCCAGTGAGTTTTGATATTAAGTTCGTCCATCGAAATTTCAGCTTTGACCGCAGCGAACTTCAATGCATCAGGGAAGGAGCATCGTTTAACGTCCATAATTAGGCTAAAAATATTGCCTTTTTGGTTCGTAGAAAAAACAAAAAAACGAAGTGTACCACAATCAACAAGACAACTTGTAGGATTGCGTTGTTCCTCACGAGCGAATCGTAAACTGTTTTTTTGAGGATTAAACTTGATGTTTTCAAAGCCAAGAGCTTCAAGGATTTGGATGATTTTGTCTGGCTGATTTTCGAGCTTAGACTGTAAAAGTGCAGCGTCTATAATCATCCTCTCCTTTCTTATTTATCTCCGGTCATACATACCGTGATCGTTTGTAATTGTGCAATATCCAAGTTCGCGCCAAGTGTTCCACGCACCGTCAAATTGGAAAAGAATCGTCTGTCCATCTTCGTCATTTCGGGTCTTGTTAAGAAATCCTACGACATAGGTTTTATCTTTATCCAAAATGATTGGTATCTTTACTTTCGGATTATCTTTGGAACGATAGTATGGATCACAATCGAACTTTTCGCCGGTATATTCGTCTTGCCACAACTTTCTAACCATTAGAAGTTCACTGACAACCTCTTTAATCTGTTTTGAGTTGCTCAAACAGGATGCGTCAAGCCAGCGTTGATTCGTAGTATGTAAAGCCAACTGGAACGTACTAATAAAAGCAATTTGCTCCTTATTGACAATATTGAAAATACGGCGACTATTCATAAGAAGTGCCTGCCACATTTTATCATCTACTTCATCATCGCTCTTGAATGTATCGTAAACGATGGCTTTCGTTCCGGTTCGTGCCAGCCGCTTGATATGTTTCAACAGTTTGTTCGTATTATTTTCGAACATTTTCACGAAGCGGATATTGCTATATTTCTCTTTTGTGATTTGAGCAGCTTTACGAAGCATGACCCAATCTTCATCAGAGAAATGCCCCATTTTCAGTTTTTTACGAGTGATTTTCCAATAGTTCAATTCTTTCGTAAGGATATGAACTAGAAGCATATTTTTATATGCCTTAGACATCATCTCGTTTGAAACAATAGCGACATTTATGCCTTTATCGGCAAACGGAATCACCATCATTTCAAAGATAAAGCTACTTTTGCCTGCTCCACTATGACCTGCAAGCATATACATATCGCCGATTGGTGCGCCAAGTGTCAAATAATTTAGGAGAGGAGCGCCCGATGCATAACTGATTCCTTGATCTTGTCCCTCATTACATTGCTGAAGATAATTCTCATCAACAACGAGTGATTCAATTTTTGCTTCTTGACCGGTCGTTAAAGAAACATTGTTGTTCAATAACTCGAAAGCCTCATAAACCTCTTCGTTAGTTGAATTATCAAATCGTTCGGGGTGACTCAGCATATCTTCATAGCGAGTAGCCAGAATTTTTAATGAATTCATCTTTGCGATTTGATCGAAATATCCGTCAGTGTTCTCAACGTCAAGCAAATCCATCATTCGTTTACAAGCTTCCCAACCATTTAACTCCTGATAGTGCTTTCGTAATGTGGGTTTATCTGCCAGATATGTGTCAACCGTAATATTGTCGATATTTTGAAATCCTTGCTGACGGATACCACGACCAACTGAGAAATAAAAAACCGTTTCCTCACATGATAAGGTTTTGTCAGTCCCGACGTTTACATTTTTGTAATCGTCATATCTCTGTGGGTCTTTCCAGAGGCAAAAAACAAAGCTTGCTTCAATTTGCTCACGATTTGTTTCGATTCTTTCAATCGTCTTGTTTAGGTCCACAAATCGTCACCTCCGAGCAAGTTACTTACATTATTCCCCTTGTGTACCGCACCGACATTCGACAAATCGACCGTCGTATCCAAATCAGGACGAGACTCCTCTTTGACTGTTTTTTCGGCCTTATCTTTCTCACGACGGTACACAGCAGCGATATTATTCCGAACAATGGCCATTAGATAATTGGCTTTTGCTGTATCGTCAGAAAAGTTCTTGTTCGTGATTGCCCATTGAATTGCAGTACGCTTCTCATCTAAGGTCATCTGAATGATTTCATCAGAATAAAACTCCAGTTCTTTCAGCCGTCGGAACACAACTGTCGGCATCGGCTGTCCCCCATCAAGGTCATAACCAATTAAACCAGCAATCGTATCGCACAACTTCTTATATGACTCGGTAGTCCGCCCGGGCTTCTTTTGAGGTTTGGGTTTCTCCTTCCGAGCCTTTTCCTTCCGACGACCTTCAAGCCACGCCTGATAAACGGCTTCAGACTGAAAATATCTATTGTTGGGAGCCTTGTAGAACTGATCTCTTGGACCTTCAACTCCCGTGGCCATACATTTTACCATCTTAGATTTCGCCATATTTCCTACCTCAAACTGCCCACCATCCCACCACTACGCAAATTAGTTGGTCGTCAAAATACTATAGGTTGTATTACTTGACCAAAAAATAAGCGTTCTTCAGTTCGTTAATAGGAAACGCCGGATCACTAAATTTCAGATTAACCTTGTCTCGAATCGCTTTAACCTGAGCTTTGACATCGTCAGAGGCGTTACCATAACGGTCCTGAATAGCGCTGACCCACTCTGCACGATGAGGCTCATCCTGAGCTGCGCCAACATACTGCTTTGCACGCTCGGCCTGTACGGATTCGACTTCCTTCTTATCCGCTGCCTGCTTCTTCAAGTCAGCCTCATAAGAGCGACCACCCTTATCATGCTCCGCCTTAATTGCGTCAGTCAGAGCTTTGATAAACTCATCCGCGTCCAGAGGAATACGGTCTACAATATCAGCAAAACGGCTCTTAGAATCGACAGAGAAGTTGTCATCGCGGAAGCAAATCACACGACGCTCAGACTTAACCTTGCCGACGATTTCCTCTTTTCCATTGACAACATTCTTGCGACCAGTCTTCACCTTATCAATGTCGCGATCAACATAAGCGACGCCAACGACGTCAACTTTGTTCTTCAGAGAATTAAAATACCGCTTGTCCATATTAGTGGACAACATAGAATAACTTGCCAATGTTACAGGGTCCGTGATGTCAGTCTTCTTTGTATGACCGATGATAATCGGACTGATACCAACACGCTTCAGCTCCCACAGACGGTCAACAACGATTTCAGTTGCCTTATCAGTGGGGCCGTTAAAACCGCCATAACATGCCTTAAAAGACTTGGTTCTCTTATCAGCAGGACAATCACGATTCCAAAGTCGAACAGTTTCTTCTTCCGCCATTCTCATCAGTTCATCGATAGTATCAATGACAACGACCTTCAAGTCCTGATAATCAGAAAATCGATTTTCAATAATATCCATCGTGACATCATCGAAATGTTCCCAGTCCCATACAGGCTCCTGAACGATGCCTTCAATGGTGGCCTGATCTGCTTCCTTACCGCAAGTCAGGAAGATATAGCCTTCGTCGCCAACCATCTTTTCACAGACCTGCTTGATTAGAGTGGTTTTTCCGATGCCGCCTTCGCCCATCAGATAGATGCTGTAATCGAGCGGATTCAGACTGATTTCGGTTTTCTTACCAAATTTACGCGCCATTATGTACTCTCCTTTTTATTCATTCCACGGAAGATTGACCAAATCAAAACATACTGTCGATATCTTCGGCGGTCTCTTCGGCTACAGGTGCAGCCTTTGTCTTGGACTTAGAGGAGCCGCTGACCATATCGTCCACGCTCTCATCAGAGACCGGAGTATAGATCTCATCCTCGAACTCGCGAGCGGTAAAATCAGACTCCGCTGCAGTCTTGCAAGTTTCAAACTCACCAGTCAGCAGAGGCTTTACTAGACGCAGCTCATTGACACGCTGACCGTAGATTGGACCTCGACGAAAATCCTCCAGCTTGGAAATGCCCAGTTCGATTTGTTCCTTCTGCTGTTCGCTCAGACTATCCTCACTAAACTCGACTTCCTCAGCACCATTGACAACTGCAAGCTGCCAGTTCATATGCACCGGGTTGCGGGACTTGGTCTCCAGATAACGCATCTTGTAATCGTGAATGGCCTTGTGTTTCGGCTTATCCATATCAAAGACCGCAGTGTTGAAGACAGTATCGATCTTGAACATCTTACGAGCAGCATCTGCCTTAGACCACATCGGGGTGTAGCAGTGCATAGTGATCCTGCCGTCAGTCTTCAGGTCACTCTTATCCATGCTGTCCTTGTCATAGTACAGATCCAGATTCATAGTCAGATGAGGGGTGTCCTTCTCACCGGGCATGAACACGTTCTGGATTTGGAACTCACGATAAACCTGATCGCTGTACTTGCCAGTGCCGGGGCGCAGACTAAAATTGCCGGTGACAACAATATCGTCCTCATAACCAGCCAGAGCAGACTCCAGATACTCAATCATGTCCCACTCGGTGATGAACTCCTTACGCTCGCCAAGATTCACCGTGAACTTCTTGGTACTGGCGACAGTCTTGATCACATCCTCATCCAGACGATCATTCCATGCAATATCGATATTATTGCCATCAACATCACGGGTCTTGATTTCATCGTTCTTGAAGCCGCTCAGGGTAACGTAGCCCATATTGGTGCCGGCCTTAATGCCAAAATTGATGCTAATCTTCTCGCTTTTATTAAAGGCGTCGCGCTTCACCATCGGAGCCTTCCGAGAAACGGAAATCTTGCCACAAAAATTAAAGCGGGAATAAACGTCGTTCTTCTTATCTGCCATATGTACCTCCTATGTATATCAACATTAGTAATCGATTTCTTCAGTGGTTTTAGACTCCCAAACAGGGATACTACTATTAGGGATACCGCCTGCTTCAATTGTCGGCTCATGTTTACAACGGGCAATAAATTCGTCCGTCAGCTTATCAACACAATCAGAACACATGGAAAACTTCATCAGGTCTCCGTCGCGTTTGCTTCCATAAAAGAAGCGTACAGTCAGATCGCCCAGATTTGCTTCATCGCAGCTGTCCAGTGTCTTACCACAAAAATTGCAAAGCATGTTATTTCTCCTATCTAATTTGATTTTCGCCTATTATCGCATCAAATCAGGAGAAGCACGTCCATACAGCATCTCTGTTCCCCTTTCTTCAGTATTTATATAAATTCACTTCAGTTCTATGATGTCATCGAAGAGCATCACATAATCATCCGTGTATTTATTTCCATGAAAGTGGCCAAAGTACCACATTGGCTTATGATCCGCCGGGAATTGCTCATAAAGCTCATCGAAAAACTCTTCCGTTGACTGATCGACCGTACTCTGGTCAATGCAATCCAGAAACAGTTCTTTTGGTTCAAAACGCAACGGACAGGTATGGGTCAGCATGATGTCAATCGGATATCTTGTCGCCATAAGACGTACGAGCCCTTTTGTAAGCTCGTTCGGCTGTTCATCTGGCCACCAGTTCGCGCCACACTGCAGACGATAATATTTGTCAACCGAGTAAGCGCCGCCACAGACAATAGCCTTTAATGTTCGTTCCGATGTCTGAATTTTATAAACAGCTCCATCAATAGCGAAATACTGATTTGGATATTTGGCGTCCCACAGCATTGGACCTTGAATAGCGCCCTCAGTTACCTCGACCTGCTGGTAACCATCTGTTTCGCTCGGCCGGCGCTCGTGATTACCGTGAATACAGAACATCTTGATAGGAAGCTTGGCAGCTTCTTTCTTTGTGCGAATCTCCTTCTTGGATTTCACACCATAATAATTCAGACCAACATCACCAAGACAAATCAGCCAGTCGTTCGTAGTGGTCTTATGGTTGTTGCAAAAAATCTCGATGCTCCACAGACGAGCGGGATCGCCATGAATATCACCGGTCAAATATACGCGCATCGACACCAACTACCTCCCTTATAAAATCATCACAACTGTTTTCAAATGGGCACCCGGAACAGTCTAAACCGTCCTCGACACGCTTAACGCACGTGTCCACAAGCTCTTTATACTTTGTTTCCATCAATTCAAGTTTGACTCTGCTCATAATACCAATACCTCTTAGTCTGCTGTCAACATGGAATACTGCTCACCTTTTCATAAATCATCCACTCATCGGGACAGTCACAGTGTGGAGTATAGAATCGAGCACAGAAATCGTAATACATACATTCTCCGCAGCTATCACTTGTTTCATTTTGCTTTTCGCATTCATAGATAAAATCTTTGATGACTGCTTCAAGTTGTTCAGGTGTCGTCATTGAGATTCCTCCTTTGGATAAAGTTCCCAATCGCATGGAGCATTAGTTTCCCATACCATCAATCGGTCGCACACTGAATGATATCTGCATTTCAAACAATGAGTATCATAAGCAGTTCCAATTCCTTTACAATTGCTAATAAAATCTCGGAGAGCTGCTTCAAGTTGTTCTTCTGTAACCATTTTTGATTTCTCCGATTTAAAATAATTCAGCCCATTCTTTTTCTGTTAATCCGCATCGTTTTCTTCCAAAATATCCCCAATCACTAGGATCTTTGTTGGCAAAAGAAAAATCTTCACAAACGGCTTTGTACTTGCATTTTTCACAGATGCCATAACAACGCACGCACTCATTGATGAAGTCTTGTAATGCTGTTGAAAGTTCATTTGGAGCAATCATTTTGTGTTCTCCTTTAATATTTTTATTGCGCCGGTGTGAGTCGGACACACGATAGAGGGTTCAAAGTCCTCTGCCTTTACCGCTTGGCTACGACGCATTATATAAGGCGGCACCCAGTGCTACCTGAGCACCGCCTGGAGTTTTACATCTTAGGAGTTGTATTGTGATAGAAGTATCCTGCGATAAATGATAGTCCCATTAAACAAATCATGATAATCGCAGCTTTGCTGATTTCAATCCAGATCAATCTGAATCACCTCAGTTCTCAATTCGCATAAAGCTGATGTCGGTAGACTGGTACACACTTGCATCGCCACTCAGAGTGCCAGCTGCCTTATCTGCCTGATACTTTGCATTACCGGAACCAGTGACAATCAGCCGATCCTGAGCGATACCCTGAGAAGCCAGATAGTTGGCCACGGTCTGAGCACGATTTGCAGAAAGCTGCACGCCAAACTCGGTCTGAGAATCTGCATTGATATTGCCGTTGATAACGATCATGGTGCCATCCAGAGTCTTGGCGATGTCAACGAAATCATTCAGGACAGAAGCTGCACTTGCCTGATCGGTAAACACGGAAGAATCCGGCACGAAAGTCACATTCGCGGTCTTGCTCAGCATGGAGTCATAATCCAGATTGCCAGTGACCTGCTGGGTGATATTGGCGCGAGTCTCGTCGCTCACAACGACCTTTGTAGTAGCATTCGCGGCAGAAGTAGACTTGAAGTCGCTCTTCAATGCGTCGATGTATGTAGTGTCGAACAGTGTGTTCACGAGATCACGATTGACGGTTTCGCCCAGAGCCTCCCAGATATCGCACATCTGGTTATAAATCATCGGAGCGGTGTCATTCAGAATATTGTAGTTGTCCTTCCAGCTGGCCATCTTAGCGTTTGCATAAGTCGCATCGATATCGGCATCACTGGAAGTGGAGTACATCGGGAACACTTCACGAGCTGCGTCGTGATTGATGGGCTGATCATAAGACATCAGAATACCCTTGACGAACTTCTTGACAGTATCTTCGTGGGCTGCGGCCCAATCGGCATCAAACACAATGCCATCCATAACCAAAGAAGAGGAAGACTTCGTATCAAACACAACGGTGCTATTGGTGTAGGTCTTAGCCTGATTCAAATAAGGTTCCCAGGTAGCAGCCACATCAATCTGACCAGCGAAATATGCCTTAGCGGTATCGTCTGCGGTGCCGAACATAATTAGATTGTTCATAATAGTTGCCTTGTCAGCATCAGACAGACTGGAATTATTAACGAACCAAGCAACCAGAGTCTCAGCCTCAGAGAACTCTGGGACACCGATCTTAGCATTGACCCACGAATTCACATCAGCAAACTGGGTGGAAGCGATAATACCGTCACCGCCGTAGCTGTAGTTGGTAAAAATCGGCATGATAATGTTCTTGCCAGCGTCAGTAAACTTTTGAGACAGGAACGCAACACGGTTTGTAGTATAGCCAGCGGCCTGCAAATCACCAGAAATTAGAGCGTTGCTGGACTCAGTCGCATCATTGATAACATTGATATTCACCTTGATGCCGAGCTGATCAAACACAGAACCGGGCTGAGTGGTGAGACCACCATTTGCGGTTAGGATTGAAAGCCACTTTTAAATTGACCAAGTTCGTTACGCTTGGTGGATAAATTTCTAATTGGATATGTACAATCAGCTCGTTTATGATGTCGTCCAGAGTTAATCGAGTATACTGTTCCTCTTTCAACATTACATTCGTTTGCTATTTCTTGTGCAGTGAGTTCTGATGATTTTAAAAGATCTATAATTTTATCACGAGTTTTTGATGGTAATCCAAATTCTCTTATTGGGTAGGAAATGTTTGGTCTGCGCCAATGTGTACCATTATTTATATCTCTAATGGTATATCGTTTTACACCAGTCAGTTTTTCAATATCGTCAAATGGTATATCTGGATTTTGAAGCAATTTAATAACTTCATCTATTGATTCGTCATCCATTCTTCTTATCATTCTACGAAGTGGATATTCATATAAATCCGTATTTCTCCAAGATGCGCCCTTATTTACGTTTGTAACATATTTTTGATTTACTCCGTATTTTTGAGCAATCTCATCATAAGAGAGATCAGTATTTATTAGATCCTGAATCATATTATCGATCTCTGTTTGTTTCAAGATGACGACAGGATTGTTTTCTCCACCACTGTCTTGTCCACCGTTTTGAATATTATATCCAAACTCCTTTTCATTTGATCGATATTGACGAATAAAATATTTTTCTAATCCGTTATAACAATCTCCATAATATAAGACTTCTACAGAGAAATTTTCCCAACCATATTTTACAATGGCATTATGTATGGGATGGTTCATTCTCTTATCATGCTTATGTTCGTGGAGTCGTCTTTTTAAATCATTTGTTTGACCGATATAGATTTTACCATTGATATTATTCGTGATTTTATAGATACATTTATTCATCTTCAACGCTCCTATCCAATCCTTTATCCCTACATCTTTCAATGTAGAATAGACTATATCACCACCCATATTGCAGGGTGCTTCTTCACAGTCCTTTACGAATTCAAAGGATCTTAGTCGTTGAACCTTCCTCTATTCGAGGCTTGGCTGCTGATTTCCCATTGTTGAAAACACTTAGCACATATTTTGCAATATGGTTTTATTTCAGCTTATGTCATCTGATTGATTTTTTCTGCTTTCGCCGCATTCGTACTTATGCATATTTCATCATTGCACTGTAGCTCAATCAGCTTTAGGGCAACCTAATCTCCTAACAAAATCAGGTTGAGTTGTTCCAGCAATTCAAAGAAGTTCCATCACATGATTACTCATATGAAGGGGCTAACTTTAACCAGCCCACTCATCCAGAGACAGATTGATCGTGTCGTCCCCGGCGGAATTAGACGGCTTATTCGCACTGATAGAAGTACTCGGCTTTGATGTGGCCGGCTTCTTCTTATCGAACTTGATTAATCCACTCTTAATACTACAAAAAATACCCACTACAATAGCCATCAGGAGAATCACACTGACAGCTTTACGGCCTTTTTTTGTTAGAGTAAACTTAAACATGTTATTCTCTCCTATTTAATTTTTGATTTTATTTCTTGGACTGAGTATTCAATCCAGATGACTTAGAAAACGCATTCAGGTCAGGAATGTTATATGTAGTCACATTCGGGTTGCTCTTTTTGAGACTATCCAAATACGAACTCACTTTATAATCGGCAGTGTTTGCGTCTGCCTTGTCCAGCTTACCTTCTCGGCTTGTCTGATACAGAACTTTTGCACCTGCTGCTTTTTCGCGACTCTCCTGAAGGCCATCACGAGTAGCGTTGAGCATTTTATCGGTGCCGGTAGATGCACGCAGACGATCCAAGTTTGAATACACATCTGCGACCTGTTCATTTGCCTTCAATTCAGCCACCACATCCTTGCTCTCACGCTTCAGAGCGGCCAACTGGTTTTCAAGCTTTTCCTTGATTGCCTTAACTTCTTCCGCAGCAGGCTTCATCTTCTGGAACTGATCAGCCAGATTCTCAGCTTTATCGATCTCCTCCTGTAACAGTCGAGCGTAGGTTCGTGCAGATTCCACATCGCCGTGACTCATGGCTGCCTTTGATTGTTCATCATATGTCTTTGCTTCCTTCTGACAGACAGCGTAGTTGTCTTGAATCGTCTTGAGCTTTCCAGTCAGGTCTCGCAGAGTATTGCAGGCGTCTGTATATTTCTCAGTCATCTCATCAATCTTCTGAGCATAGATAGCACGGGCCCCATCCGGCGTCTTGGCTGTATCCTGCACGAAAACCTGTAAGAAACCACCGGCCAGAGCTTTAAGCTGCCGACGGAATGACGGAAACAGGATTAGAATAATCACAAATGCGCCACCAATACAGATGACTACAAACTCAGGAACAGTGAAAGAAAACATTAAGCACCCTCCTTTTCGGCAGGTTCAGGCTTATCCTCTTCAATAAATTCCTCAATAGAAGAAATCATCTTGAGTTCGTCCTGGACTGTGTTGGTGATCTTTTCAATGGCCGCACTAGCTTCGACATTGCGATTCGTCAAAGCTTCGATCTGTTCCTTCATAGATTCAATCTGCTGGTCGTTGCTCTTCATTTCGTCAAACAGAGCATTCATCTTATCGTTGCCAACAGCCCGCAGGAGTTCCTTGCGCTGCTTTGCATCAGAAATAATCGCGGCCGCATCATAACCGAGCGTCGTCATCAGGTTTTTGACCGTAGCACGCTTGGTCTTGGTGGGCATCTCAGACGGGAATGTATCGATCACGTCCTTGACCTTGTAGACAGTAACAGAGTCGGCAGGATTCATACTGTTGGCTTCGTAGACGGCTCCGATATCGATCGTATCACCTTCAGGAACCTCTGCCTGAACAGGCTCCGCCACGGCCCAATCGCCCTGAATTGTTGGACATTCAACCTGACCAGAGTAATCAATTTTAGCCACACTAGGCATCTCATACTCAGAAGCAGCTACACCCTCAACAAGACCGAGCTTCTCAAATAAACTTTTCTTTGCCATAATTTTCTCCTCGTTAATCTTCTTCTCTGACTTCTATCGATATACAATGGTCGCTTCCAAATTCATTAAGGCCGCCACCATAATACCAACCGTGAGACTCGACAAATTTTAAAAATATATCTGTAACATCATCCAGACTGATTTTATCTGGAACAGTTAGACAACCTTCAATCTCGATTTCGTGTGACATATATTCTCCTTACGAAAACTTCCATTTGAAAATCTTCTTGATACAAGCATTTGTGATCCAGTCAAACAGAATGCTGAAAATCACAATCGCCAAGATTCCAACGAACACCAGTGTGGTACGGCCACGAGCAGACGAAGTATAAATCAGATACCCGATACCATACTTTGCATTCACCGTTTCCGCTACCGCGATATATGTCCAACCGATTGCGTACATTGTAACGAACGATTGACAGATGGACGGTGCCGCCATCGGAAGAATAATTCGTGTGACCGTGTTGAATTTTCCTGCCCCGTCAATACTGGCTGCCTCGATTACATCATCACAGACATCGTCCAGAGCAATCAGTACGCTTGGCAACATAAACACGAAGCTGGCCATAAACAGGAAGGCGATTTTCATCTGCTCCCCTATGCCGAACCACATCGTAAGCAGTGGATAGAAAGCGGTCACTGGTAGGAATCTCATCGCTCGAATCGCCGGATACAACAGGTTTTGAATCGGATGACAGATTTTCATCAGGCATCCAAGTGGAACTGCAATACCGGCACTCAGAAGAGCTGCTGCCGTGATACGAATCAATGAATATTGAAACGCCTTCAACATTGTACCGCTCTGAATCAGCAGAAAGAATTCACGGAACACAGCACTTTTCTGGGGAACAAAAATTGGCGAAGTCAAAGCCGCGCCAATGTCCCAGATAATCGCCAACAAAATCAGAAGAATCACACGATAGATCCAATCTTTCTTCGTCGTTTTCATTTCGATACCTCTCAATATTTAATTTTCAAGAAATGACCTGTACCGGAATTGAACCGATGTCTCCGCCGTGAAAGGGCAGCATCTTCACCTCTTGACTAACAGGCCATATGGCGGCATAGGTAGGTTTCGAACCCACGGATGTTTTACCATCGACAGATTTCAAGTCTGCTGCTTTAAACCACTCAGCCACTATGCCATATAACAAGCCTTTTCACATCATGCTCGGGATGATTCTTGACAATTACATAACAACGTGATACACTTTTGCCAACTTAATTCTCACTAGACACACCAGTCCTCAATGACGGACATTGTTCTCGCGTCTCGAGCGGATTGGAGGTGCTTAGATGAAGCGTTAGGCGAAAGATTTTCTTGATGTCGCTGGTGACATTTGCAGTATCGTCGGGCTCATACTGATGGTTCTGCAGATGAATCACGTCATCGGGTAATCCTGACAGCTCAGTGGTTGTGGCCGCTGGGCTGTTTTTTTGTCAAGAAATTGGTGCAAACGGTAGGATTCGAACCTACAAGACGAGATATTTTCTCGTCCATCTTAAAGCGCGCTCAGATGCCTAGTCCTGTTCGGCTGCGTTTGCATATAAAAGAGGGTTATCCGCCCTCTGTTTTTCTTTTCTCGATCTCTTTATCAACATCTTCCAGAAAGCTCATCCAGTTTTGAAAATCAAATTCATCTCCAAAATTAGACCCTTCATCCAGACGCTGATATAGATCCTGCTGAAAGCACCATAGCGTTTTATCTGTCAACTCGCTCAGATGCGGTGTAATGAAATCGATCACAAGACCAGGCATGTATGTTTTACGACCGACCGCATATCGAACCGCGCAGTTGCAAATTGCACCGAAATCATCATCGTGCGGATCAATCATTGCCATAATCGTTGAGTTCCTTTCTGATTTGTTCATTTCTGATTTGATTCGTCCTGTGCTTCGCAAGACGCTTATCGCGAAGTTTTGCCTTTGCCCAGTTATTCCGAACTCCACTCCAACGTCCGTATCGATGTTCAAATTCATCAGCACCCCAACCCTGATGGCCTATGACACCTTTATAAATTTGCTGCTGTTTCACAAGACCGACTCCTTTCTTGAAAATATTGACTCTGTTATGTAATTTGTTTGGCACGCCCAGTAGGATTTAAACCTACAAGAAATGGCAGTTTTAGAGACTGCGGCTTTATCATTTAAGCTATGGGCGCATATCGAATCCGAATGCCCACCCACGGATATGACGCTCGCTCTTCTATCTTGTCAGCGCCTCCACAAGACTGTTCACCCAACCACAGACAGGTATTGGTGCGACCGAGGGTAATCGAAACCCTGCCCCAAAAATTAAAAGTTTTTTGCTCTACCAACTGAGCTACGATCGCATAAAAAGTCGGCTTACGCACCCTCGCGAGTTGGCATCATCACCGATAATCAGCACCACTGTTTACAGCAATCCCTTAAAGGCTAATCCTTTGTGCAACGTAATTTAAGATTCACTTGACTGGTGGGCCAGGTTGGAGTCGAACCAACGATGTTTCAAATGTCAGAGTTTTACAGACTCCTGCAATCGCCACTATGCACACTGGCCCATATAATAACCACAGAGGGATGTCGCCTGTGGTTTTTGTCCTGGCTTTAACGGGTCAGGCGTCCGGCATTTACCGTTACTCTTCAGAGCACTATTGGCGATATGCTTATCCACTGCGGTTCTCAAACTCAATCATCCTTTTGGGTCAAGCCCCTCTGGGTTATAGCCGCGCTACATAAGGTTTTTCAGTGTTATTCCTTCACCATGCCTACTTCGTTTCAGGATGCCAACGATAATGCGCACTTTCAATGACATAATTAACTACAAGAAACTTTCGGTCTTGTCGTGGCTGGACTCGAACCAGCGGCAATAGGCAGTATCCCACCCTGCTCTACCATCGTCTGAGCTACACGACCATATAATACTGTTTTCGGGTTGGTGAGACTCACGCACAGTTGCGCTCGGAATGCGGATCTTACATCGTCAGGGCACGCAGTTTGACCAAGCTTGCTACATCGGCCCCTGATCAGGAGTGTGACTGCCTCGCTAATCCTGTTGCAAGCGTCATTGATAACATCGTCTTGGTGAGAATTCATGTGGATTTTCCGTGCTTGGATTACAACCTTTTTATGGAGGATTTCGACCAAATTCAATTATCAAATTGACTTGCACATTGGTGGTCCCGGCTGGGATTGAACCAGCGACACGGGGATTTTCAGTCCCCTGCTCTACCGACTGAGCTACAGAACCATATAAACGGCAGGTATTGTTACGCCCCTGCCAAGGCGCTCACCATCTACCAGCCATGTGGTAAACGACGGGACTTATGCAATCGATCCACAAACCATAGCCCATGGATTTTATAAACCTTTGACCTGTATGCTTTGTTCTTTGACCTTTAGCTAAGAGTTTAAGCTTTGAACTTTCAACCTTTAACCTTTAATCATAAACTTTAAGCTTTCCATCCATATTTGAATCAATCCTATACTGGTCTACATAACAGGACAGCATCACTTTGATTCTTTCATCTATATTTTTTTGGATACCGGATTCGAACCGGAGTTTCAACCTTTACGCGGTTGCGTCTTAACCTCTTGACTAATCCAAAACCCAAGTATTGTTCTTCAAAATATTTGAACACTTGTCATTATGGAGGCTTATCAGGCCAACTTTTTATAAGTGACGACTCGCTTTTTATTGTTTAATTTCGCTCAAGCAACGCTGCCACAAGCAAAGAGCGAACGATTACAGTTTGTCGTTTTCGATAGACAGTGAATACAGTGTACTTTCTGAGAGATCAGTATTCGATGGTGATTTCAGTGATTGCATTGGAAGTAGACAGGACTGCATCGACCTCGGCCTTGAACTTATCAATCTTGGCAGCGAGTTCATCCTTTGCCTTCTTGATGTCAATACCATCGATCAGGACCATGGTCTCACGCTCGATATAGCTGTCACGAGTGTCCCGCAGAGTATCAGTGTCCATATTGCTCTTATCGGAAGCAGAGACAGTATTGGCGACATAACTATCGGCACGATCGCTCAGGCGAGCATTGGCCATTTCGATGGTAGCAATGGCGCTAGAATACTGACGCTCCATCATAGCAAGCAGCTCACGCTTGAACTCGATGCCATGCTGATTCATATAGATGGCCTCCGCAACAGTATAGACGATACCATCAATGGTCACGTGAGTCTCTGCGTTGGACTTGGAAATTGCACGCTTGATTGCATCGTGACGAGTAATTAGATCTTTGATAGAATCTAGAGAACTCTGTGCGCCCTTCTTATAATCCTCGATGGGTACACCGTTCAGCTTCTTCATGCTCTGCTTGGCTGCTGCGCAGAACTTGGCTTCGGAGATCGTCTTAACGATCCGATTCTCCAGAACCTTCAACTCGGCCAAGCCACGATGAATTGTCATAGTTTCAGTAGTCATAATTCATTCTCCTTATGTAATTTATAATCTTTGAAGTGCGGTTGCCCACTGTTTAATGGAGCTGGAGATGGGGATCGAACCCATGAAATCCGCAAGGGCCTTTCGATTACAAATCGACTGCTCTGCCTCTGAGCTACACCAGCATATAAGTGGTGGAATACTCCACCGATTGATTAGTTTTTGAATTCGCTACTCGACCAAGATATTTTTCTGTGGCTCCAATGAATCGAGATAGCTTTTAAATTCAGTTTGATATGTAAGCACCTGTTGGTGCGTTTGATTTGTATATCGACCAGCCTTTAGATACTGCTTGTACTTCCCCGCCCCAATCTGATACCGAAGAAGTGCGGTCGAATCATTTTTGGTGTACTGTTTATGATATGCCAACAGCTGAAGTCCACATCGAATGCCAACCCTATCATTCAGCAGCTCATTCATCGAATTGATTCCAATCGTTTTATGCAGATACTCAAGATTAACTTCATTGACCTGCATCAAGCCGTAATCCGTGGTCCCATTTGAGTTTAGATGAGTCAAACCACTCTGAAAGCGACTTTCGTTATAAATCACACTAAGAGCAAGTGAATAATCAACGTCATATTCATCACACACAGTTTGCGTATACGATTTCAAATCATCGCTCCAGTTTTGATAGGTCTCGATTGGACCAGTTGCAACTCCTGTTGGTACATTCGTCAACAGGCAACATCCTGTAGCAATAATTGCCGCCAACAACCGTCTCACTGTTGCATCATCCCTTCCATTATTTGGCTCAACTATTGAAAAGTGACTTTGTCGTTTGATAAGATACGGGGCATATAGCCCCGCTCTTTATTTCTTAATTTTTGCGCACATAGTTTTATATTGGCGGTATTGCATGGTTGTGTCATATTCGCCATTACGAAACTTTTCTGTTACATAGTGCGTATCGTATGTTTGCTCTTCCTGTACTATCTGATAAAAAACTCTTAAGGTTTTCAACAACGGTACTTTGACCAAGATGCCTTTATATTTTGATCCTGCGGGAAGTTCATCAACCGCTTCTTTTTCTTTCAGATAAATTCTTTTAACGAAATTGATTGACACTGTGCCAACTTCTGTGTTTCGAAAGGAGCGAATAAGGTATGGCGTTTCTGCATAAAACAGATGATTGCCAATCCCAGAAATATAGTCAACAGCATATTTTGCCTTGCAAATCAGTTTCCACGCAATGTTATTGGCGATGATTGTATTTCGAACCAGGGTGTTCTTTTCATCAACATCATCTCTTCTTATATACGGAATTTCTTCGCTTGAGAATCCATAGTAAAGCAAGCAAAGGACCGCCGCATACATAGTATTTTTCGAATCTGAAAATATGGTTTTGATATAATCAAACAAATCATTTTCTGATGGAAAAATATAGTTGCTTTTGTCGATTTTACCATTCGAAATATAATCAAGCTGATTTTTTACTCGAGTCGAACGAGATTCCCTTTGCCCACCTTCGTAACTCCATGGAGCAGTAGTTTTTTCGTAAAAAGGATGCATGAAATACTGATCATGATTGATTATATTTTTATTACAGCACCATAAAATATATTCTCGCAATACATTATGAATGGATACTGAATAATTGTCTGAAATATTTGAAAGCCATCTGTTGTAGATGTCTGAAACAAAATCATCATCTTCTATTCTTTTAAGCTCACAAAAATCCTTACCGAATTCTCTTTCGAAAACCGCCAACCGGCTGAAAGTATTACGGGCTATGCCATATTTTCTTTTATATAAAGGGATATACTCACCTGCAGAATTCATCCGAGGATTTCCGTTTTCATCCTTTTCCACTAAAGTATCAATAAGAAAATTTTCTTTGCGTTCCTCATCGTAATAGTCTTTGTTCCTTTTCATGATTGAGACTTCTCCTTACACAGCATGTCCAAATCCCGTTGGGAATATATGTCTATAGACTAATTTTACACTATGTAAGGAGATTTTGCAAACAAAACCAATCGATTCTTAAGCAGAAATTCCAGGCTCAACCGCAAATGCAGTCGATAACATTGGACACTGAATGATCATCGCGTTTGCTGCTCGCTTCCAATTTTTATCAGAGAAGACTCCAATCGGATCGCTCAGCTGAGAATTCAACAGGGTGTCTCGACCTTCTATGACAAGAGTGGACTCCTGAGCCAACCCTTCAACTTCGCCCACGCTGTATTTAACATGAACCGGGTTGTGACTGTTCCAACGCTTCGTGGTGAAAGGAATCACTTCACACTGACCAGAGCTTTTATTATAGATGTTGTTGCTTACGACCAGATACGGGTGAACCCCACAGTATTTGTGGACGGTCTTTTCGTCCTGATTAGTATTGGCAACGTAGCCAAGACGGATCTCCCCGATTTTAGGGATACTTGAGCCAGCCTTAAACATAATTATGACCTCCTTGCTGACCACTTGATTTATTTTGTACCCCTATTATACTAGCCACAAAGTCACTTTTCAATACTTGCACCATGATGCATCGTAAAATTTCTTAGCAAAATTGTGACAAGCTTGTCTCCGAGGTCTGACGTGAGCGTAAATTTCTCGCCTCCACTCGTCTTAATGCCTTCGCAGGTAAAGGAACTCCCACTAATCCCCCAGCAGCACGTTAAAATATCTGAATCACGCCCGTACTGCTGTTCGAGCCTTATATGACCGATGGTCTCCCCTTTATAATAGGTGACGCAAGATGTCTTGGCCGCTATCATGCTGACGTTGTGCTTATTTTGATTACCCCAGAACTCGATGATGTCAAACGACCGGATGTGCTCGTACAGTTCCTGGGCTGTATATGTAACCCGCATTATGCTCTCCATATGATTTTACTATCATAAGTTTTATTTTCGGTTGTTATTTTATCACAAGATGTTTAAGAAATCAACCCGGCAAGCAATTTTTAGGTGCTAATCGTCATTGTGCGTAAACTCTTTCGAATTTCCATCGCTGTCTCATATTGCTCGATAGCTTCTTCAAGGGCTTCTTCCAAATCACCTAATGCCTCATCTTCGGCTTCCCACTTGTCGTGAACTGCACCATCTGAATTTGGTTCTACCCTTAATTTGGAATGATTTCGTTCGACAGACATTAAAACTGACTTCAACGCTTCATATGCTTGCATAAATTACCTCGTATCTTAAAATCATAACCATCTACGCCGCTTATTGCCTGCATTTCGAAGTTGTTCATTCATCAATTTTTCGTAATTGACACCGCATACGTCATCAAGAATCACATCATCATAAGGAATCCCTTTAGCTTTTAAATGGTCCCGGAACCAAAACTTTGTCTGATAGTACGGCCCCATATGACTGGGATATGCGCTGGGCCACTTGCCAAGACAGTTTGGATGACAGTCTGGGATACTCCACCACTCTTTGCGTACACGCTCGCGCATTTTCTTGACTTCAACGTCGGTTTCGTTCCAGCCGTACATCTCCGCCAATTCGGCTTCTTTTTTCTTCTGGCTCACACTCTGCCCAAGGTTAATACCTCCAGCAGCACCCAGACCTAGCAGACCCAAAACGAACGATACAGCTCCACTCATAATTTTCACTCCTTATGTAAATATATCTTCTCTGACCTTCGGTACGTAGCACCGATTCTCCAGATGTACAATCGCAGACGTTATCTTTCCTGTTCCCCAATCATCAAGATTGAATTTCAAAATCATCTCGATCAGCCCTATCGCATCTTTACACTCACGACGAATTTTGCGAACCTTTTTCAACTCATTCTCTAAATAACATCGCTTCACAGCGTTTGCCCGAGTGAATTCGATTGCGTGTTCAAGATCATCAATCTCATCAGTGGCCTTATTCAGATCGCTATAGAGCCCTGCATACATTGTCTTCAGCGTTCCAAGTGTCTCATCTACAATTTTCAGCCGACTCTTGAACTCGGTCATCCACACAGAGTCTTCGACAGGATACGACACCGGTGCCAATTTCTGTTGCGGCAACTCTGCCTTTGAAATACCCGGCTCTTTTAATGATGTCTGCGTTTCTTTAACTTCTGCACCCTTCGGCAGATACCCTAGTCCCCTATATGCATTCGGCAGACTTTTGAGAACATTCCAAGCTTTATTCTCGGAATTAAACTGAACCGCTAGACCTGGATCGTATGTCACTGTGAATTTGTTGTTGGGCTTTTTTGCGATATATGTGTGCCCATTGGTAAGAACATAGCTCACGCTTGCCCCTCCTTATAGTTTTGTCGAATAAAATTCTCAAACTTGTTTCTAAATCGAATACATTCTAAAGCATAACGAGTTATCTTGTATTCATCAGAACCAGTCGCGTTGTTATCTTTCGCCCATCCAATGAATTCCTCATGCCAACTCACAGCCTTCTCGTACTCAGAACTCTCCAAAATCTATCACCTTCCTACCTTATTATAATAGGGGCCTGGGGACTCCCCTCAATGTTCTTTCAAAACGATCGACTGTCCTGGACCCAGAACCCAGCAGTTTTTGCCAGCGTAAGCGCAATCCTCGCAACGCCCAGAACACTCATGTGCATCGGCCGGCGCTTCACAACATCCATCTTTGAATGCTACATAAGCAACTGGCAGATTGTAGGGATTGTTCATATTATAGCCAGGCCAAGATGAAAAGAGAATATGTAAATTGCTGGGAATTGTACCTCCAGCTTCCACAAATGTGTTGACCAGATTGTATTTTTTAGTGAATGCCAGAAATTGTGTACGTGGCAACTTGACTGCGATGCGGCACATCATTTCAAGATACTGCGTATCCACAATGTCACCACTGACATGCCACCTAAAATAAAAAGACCCATAGGCGGCCGCAGTAGCCTGCATTTCAAAGCCGTCAGGGTCTTTCAACCACAGTTTCAGATTGTTGTCATATGCATTTCGTACCGACGTTCGCCAATCAAAGTGACCAACATAGCACGTCTTCGCACACGGAACGTCCAAGGCACAGGTTTTAATGCGAGGCATCGAGATAGACTTGATACTCCCCATTTTGCTGTTTGCGTCCGACACTGACAGCTTCAACATATTCAATTCTTCACGGCCTCTCTCCGAAGCCGCACTCCTTCCTTATTATAATAGCACTGTGTTAGTCCAATAAATTAGATATCTAAAATCGGTTCATCAGGCATCAAAGGATCGAATCTCGCTTCCACTTCCAGATCGTAATGATATGGAATGCCAAGACGATCTAATTCTTCCTTGAAAATTTCAGCCAGTTCATCCGGTGTATAGTCTTCGATTTTCATTTTACACCACCGTTAGCGACATTCGATTGATAGTTACAGCTAACTCGTTGACACGGTTTCTATCGATGGTGTCCGGCAAAGCAGTGTTCGCCTTATCGTACTGTAGGCGCTTTTCATATTCTTTGTGGAAATCTTTTACATCGTGCTTGATATAACCGTTTGCAGCCTGGAATTCGCCGTTTCGAGCCATCATTAACAGGTCGTGGTTTTCCGCCCGATTTGTAATGATCTCACCCTTTTCCAGGATATCAAAGACCATAAGGTAAAGACGAATCATATTCATGATGGTTTTATTCATCCGCTTCTTGGTGATCTGATCTTCTGGGTATTGATTACACCATTCGCCCAAAGTGACTGCCTTCTTGAACAATTTATCTGCAAAGCCACCAAACGAATACACGACCTGTCTGGACAGAAACAACTTCTTATTATCCATCAAAAGCTTTGTGGCCGGATGATAGCTGATAACAAGATCGTCAGCATTTCCAAGCTGCTCCAGCATGTTCGGATTGCCGCTACACATGAGCTTAACTGCTTTATTGAAACTGAATATCGTTGTATCAGTGGTTTCATCGACCCAGTGATCGAACGTGTCCATGCCAAGCAGCTCATGTTCTGTGTTAAGCGCGACACCACGGATATCAACATCGGACCCTTCCACGTTAGTCCCATAAGCATGGCTACCACCGATAGTTAGAAACATCATGTTTTTACCAAGATGCGGATTGGTGCGCAGAAAATCATACGGTTTACTATCAATGATGCGCTGTAGTTCTTCTCGTGTCATTTTTACCACCTCTTTACGCTAGATATTATCAACATCACTGCAATAAAATAAAATGCCCATAACGGAATGATAAACCATGCCCATCTAAGACAAAAATCAATAAATCGAGATAATAATCTCAAAATATAGTTCATCATAGTCCTGTTTGCCTCGTATAAAACTCGATTGGTTTACCAGTTTTGATATTGACACCCTGACCAATTACGTTTGCGCTATAAGCTGGATAGATTTCATTGCCCCCATTGGCCAGGTCGATCCTGATACAAACCGTACCTTTGAAATCCCTGATCAACGTGGTAGACCAATCATTTTTGATATGATAATCATACTTCGGATTAAATTTAAGAACCGATGCCAGGTCTGCCACACAAACCATGCCGCTGTCCGCGCAAAACTTGCCAATTGGTTTCGAATGTCCGTCTTCATCCCAGGTAAGCCGGTCGTAAGTCGTACAGCTCCAATCGCCACAATAAGTATCAGACTCAATACCAACAATGCCATAATTGGTCATATAAGCACAATCGAAGTTGCGATGCTCTTCATCCGTCATGTTTGCAGCCAGATAACATGGATCTGTAATGACAATATCGCCGTTGAAATCCATAATTTTATCTTCTGCCTTTTCAACCGATACCGTACCGTACTCCAGATACTCATAATACTGGCCCAGATTTTTATGGAAATGAGCGTAATACTTTGCAGCAGCAGGAATAAGCTCCTCACGATTTTCGAAATAGAAATCGAGAAAGTCTTCGTCCGTATGGACAAAGAGTATATGGATATCCACCGTTTTTACAGGAGTGCCTTCTTTGATAGATGTTTCGATATTAGCAATCTCTGGCCAGAGGTTATAGTTTTTCAGGCGAACATCCCGATACTCTTCAGGGATTGCATACCATTCATCGAGAAGGCGCTGTGGATAATTTTCAAACTTCTCAGCCAGCCGTTTCTTTTCTTGTACAACCCATTCGTGTGTCATATTTATTCTCCAATCAGATTCGGATTCGTTGAATTCCAAATTTCTTGAGATGTATTTTCGCCATCATCCGACAATTTATCGATCCAAGCATTGAGCACTTCACGGTACACTGTCATATTCGGACAAAAATGACTGTTGGTGAATACCGGCATATCGTCATTACACAGAATTCTCATGATGGCAGCGCACACAGCTGCGGATCTCGATACGCCAGCAGCACAATTCACGCAGAACCAATCGGTCTTATCTGCTTCGTGGTTATCCAGAACAAAATTCACGATATCTTTAGCCTGAACTTCAGTGATACAAGTGCCTTCTAAATCAGTAGTACAATCATCAAACTTCAGTGGCAAGAACGTGATATTGCCTTCGCATTTCTGAAAATCGATATGATAACCATTCGCCTCAGTGATAGAGATAAACCGAATTCGTTCAAAATGCGATTCTTGAATAAACTTTTCTGCTTCGTCGGCGCTCATCACAGAAAACTTCCATTTACTGCGATACATTGTAATCATAATCCACCTCAAATAATCAGTTCATAAATCTGACCAAAATAGCGACAAAATTGCAAACCATTAAGTGTCTTAATCGCCGAATCAAGAGCAAAGAAGTGTACTTCAGTTGGATCAAATAAAATCTTCTGAATACTTTTTACGTCAACATCGTCATCCTCAAACCCAGCATCTGCTCTGTCCTGTTTAAATTCCTCGTCAGATTCATATGTAAACATTACTTCGTTATATACTTTTTCCTCGTCAAAATCGATTGTCAGATCCCCTTCCGACCAATACTCCAGCTCTCCCATACCGTCGTCCGTGATTGCAATCAAACCATAATTTCTGTCGATATCATCCTTAAATGTCTCGTTCGGATATTTTTTCTTGAACGCTTCTCGGTCGCGAATATTTACTCCACCACCGCATTTCTCAAGCCGTCTTGTAATGCGAAGAATAAGTTCGTCTTTGCCAGTGGTATCGAACCAATCAACATTGTCTATGAGATCTTTTGCTTCCTGAAGAGCACTCGTGGTATATGCAGACCAATGATAATAGATCTTAGCGATGTCTTCGTCAAAAGCGTGAATCGTAATAACCAGTCGCTGTCCCATTATTTTAATTCTCCCCGCTCATACAATCTCTTTTTATACTCAATCGTTTTCCGATGTGCTTCTCTTTGGTCTTTGGTTGTTTTCTTATAATTCATCCAATGAGTTCGTATATACTCGTCACTTTTCGCCTTAGCTTCGGCATCAACAATCAGCGAAATCGTTTTATGGGTCACATTATATTCTTTTGCCAGACCACGAAGAGAATATCCTCCAGTTTGATATTTGTGAAGTATTTCTGATTTCTTCTCTGAAGTCAATTTTATGCGACGATCTTGCTGCTCAGACAAACGGATATTTTGCCACTTACTCGCCATCTTCTTCAATCACCGGTCCAAAATATTCGCCGATCACTTCATCCCAAATTTCGTTTTCAGGAACATTGCAATCAAACTCGTCCATAAAACGACTGGCGAGATAGTCAACATCTTCAATAACGTCGTCGTAAGAAACACCGTATTCCTTTTTAAATTCTTCTTTGTCTCCATCGACCCACTCTAAACGTTCGTCAATAAAACGTTTTGCATCCATTTCACGATAATGTGCTTCCTGATACCGATAAGCCGCCTCGATTTGATCTTCAGTCATTTCATATGTAATATCTGTCGTCGTACTTTTTACTTTCATCAGTTAACCTCTTCTGTAATTTTGATTCGATAATCATTGTCTTTGATTTTATCGCGGACAATCATTCCATCTTTATCGAAATCTATAATTGACAGTCCTGCAAGAGCCAGTCCAGACTGAATCACATCATATAAATCATTGATATCATCCATCGTTTTCTCCCTCAACTTCAATCGACACCAGTTCGTCTTCGTAATTATCCATCGCGCCATCATTATACATCGACAATGCGATTTTCTCCGCTTCTTCTTTAGAATCAGCATTGATATATTCTTCATAATAACGAATCACTTTTGTGTAAACTGTATACTCCATATTTACACCCCATCAATGTGGCTGGCCATCATGTCGGCAGTATGAGTCCAGAGCACGTTAGGATACTTTTGGATAGCGTTTCCATAATATTTCCACTCGTTCGTATCCGTCTCATATGCGCCCATATGCCAACGAATACAGGCGATTTCTTCTGGAGTTAGGGTGACACAACTCGCCAACATGCAGATGGACTTTTCTCCATGGTGACTGTAGATGGAATCATTCGCATAAGTATACTGATACCCATTTTCTATATCAGTCAATTTATACTGATCCATTTTACAAACATCGTGCAACAGACCGACAACAAATGGAGACCCGGGATTGTCCCACTTCAGATCCAATTTCTCCGTCAACATCAGTAGATTTTTTGCTACCGTCAGGCTGTGCTCTGCTAAACCACCCGGATAGTTTCCATGATATTTTGTAGAGGCTGGAGCATCCCAAAATCCATACGTGTTAAGAAAAGCTTTTACGATAATCGCTTTGGTTGGCATGAAATATTTATCAATCATTTGAAGTGTTTCAAGTTTGAGCTGCTCTACATTATGTTCTTTCATATTGTACACCTATTATTCATACCAAAAGGTTTCGTCATCCATTTCTTCCGGATACAGATTGGCATATTCTGCTGTCACTGCGCGATAATCGGTTTCATCAATAGTGACATATTCTTCGTCAAGATGTTCCACCATGTCCGCATTCGATTCCGACACTTCGATATCGAAAATCTCTTTTGTTTCCGTATTCACCTTGCATTTCGTAGTGATTTCGAAACCTCCGTCCCAAACAGAAGTAAACATGGCGTCTTTAATATTTTCAGGGTATTTCGTATCAACTACCTCGCAGATTGCAAAATCCCAATTTCCATCGCCAAACTCAAAATGAGCGTCTGTCACATAGGCACTGTCATTGTTGATTTCAAACTCAACTTCCGTTTCTCCGCCAGATTGACTCACGATTTGCTCAACACATTTTCTCATCTCTGCTTGAGCCTCAGCAAGAGTTTCAAAATAATCAGGTTTGAAAATTTTCCGTTCATTAACGGCGATCAAAATATACTTTTCCATATTCATTCCTCTTACATAGTCATAGCGAGAACAGGTTCACCGGAATCCTTCAACTGAAGCTCCAGAATATCGCCGTCATCCACAATCTCACACTTGCTTAAATAATCCTGAGGGAAGATCATCTGACATTCCTGCCAGAAGATGTTCTTCGGGTCCTCGTTTTCATCAACGAACACGTTCTTGTGATGGAATGATCCATTCCAGACCCAGCCCCAACCATCGTGCAATGCATGAACTTTTCTTAGGTCCCACATAATCAGTCCTCCCAAAGTCCTTCATCATCAAGATAAATTGCAAGAGTTTTTATGATTTTTCTTATTTCATCCTCATCGATTTCGCACTGCACATAAACATCAAGATCGTTATCTTCATTGATTCGATACATTACAGAGAGCCATTCATCACCATCATCTTTATCAATGGTTTCAAGTTCTGCGTAACCAATTTTCTTATCTTTGGCGTACTTATTTTCAATTACAACCCACATTGTATACACCTCACTTCATAGCGTACTTGTATCTATGTAAACTACATCCTTTTTTGGCTAAATATCTCATTCTTCGATTGATTCCAACGGAGCTCACAGAAATGGTCTTAAAATATGTATCCTTGTAGTCACATAGCTTTTTATATTCGTCACTCTCATGATAGCTTTTCAGCTTCTCGCAATGATCATGGCAACCGGGATAACGCTCTGGTGCCACGCAATACTGGCATGGATTTTTCATATTCTACACCTCAATTTTCAATAATATCTCCGTCTTCAAAACGAATAGCGGCGACATAATTTTCTTGTCCCTGCCGATAACCGACCGTTTGGATATTATTAAATGTAGAATTATATTCCGTTATTGAAATCAGGTCGCCCCAATCAGCTGTTTCCCCATCTTTAGAATAAAAAATACCGAAACCCGGATAGTCGTCTGCGGCTCCGGTTTTAATGCATACAAGATACCCACCCGGGATTTTAATCTTAGCGTCGGTTTCAATGACTGGAATCATATGATAGCCTCCTTACAATTTTCATTCTGGCAGCGGTTATGTCTACCCTAGTACCGCTAATCACCTAGCATATATTTTTTACTTCAGCATCTCTTCAATTTTGTCAACCAAAGCCCAATACTCCATGCCATAAAGACAAGCTTCGTTGCCGCCCTCGTGACGTTCGGCCTGTTCGTCAGAATCTTCACATGGAACTTCGATTTCCTTCTGATACAGAAGGTCGTCAAAGAGATCAACAATTCGTGCGGCAAGTTCTCTTTTCTTGTCCATATGATTTACTCCTCTGCTTCGCAATAGGTTGCTTTCCAGTCCTCCGTCCAGCCAATTTTATCTTCAGAAAGCTCTTCTGCAATTTTCATAGCGGCCTCTTTGGAATCGGCTTCGACATCCACGCAGCCTGTGCGTTCTACATTTACCGTATAGTGCATTTTATCCCTCGTTTACAATCTCAATCTGACACATCTTCATAGCGGCCAGCGCATTCTTATGAGACTCAGGAGTGACACCAGCACAGCAACTTGCATCCACAATGATAGGGACTTCAGGTAGTGCTGCCTTAAGCAGAAGCGCATTCGAAATGACACAAATATCCGTACAGAGGCCGACCAGAGTGATGGAATTGATCTCAAAATCTGCCATTTCTCCAGTCGTAGAAAAATGAGCGTCACATAGCTCTTCCATCAGCAATTTCGAACCGAAAGTTCTCTTTTCGTAAATTTTTTGTAAATCTTTCGGCAAAAGATCATATTCAATCTCGTCAACAAACAACCAGCCATTTGTGTGTTCAATACAATGTTTCACAGGGAGATGCTTACCTTCCTGAGTTTCGAGGTAGTTGTCAAAATGCGTATCCTGCGTATACAGAACTTCCCCTTTCCAACCTTCGATCTTCTCCACGACCTTCGGCACAATAGCCTGAGCTTCGGGAGTACCCAGCGAACCGGTGACAAAATCGTTCTGCATATCAACAACGACCAAGATATCGACTTTTTCCTTTTTCATTTACCTTACTCCAATCATAAAATATATAATCGTAAACCCAATTTGGAGAATGTGAAGAATTTGATCTGTAAACAAACTGATTTCTAACTCGTTTGCTTTTTCGTTGTCTATTTTAGCGTGGACCATTGTATTTATCGCAAGCAGCCCAGTCCACCATATCAAACCATGATATAAACCGGATTCTTTCCATGCCAACACAGAATATACAAGTAGCGGAAGCATCACAGTGAACGACCATTGAAAAGCATGTTCGTATAAAGCAATCTTCCAATCGTTTTTGTATAAATCCTGTGGGCAGTTTTCTTCCCACCATTTCTTCTGTTTGAATTGCGCCAGAATTCCTTGTGTATGATAATCATCATAAATATGAAGCCATATCATACTTAAAAACAGTACAATCCAAATCATTAGACTCACCAGTCAAACGGGTTTGAACTATATGTCGGCATCGGAAGCTGCTTGAATGTGTTTGCATCGTGCATTCGATCGATCTTGGCTGCCGTAGCGCAATCGCCACCGAAGTCACCAGTGCGAATATATTTGTCGAGGAATTCATAGGTGAAGCCGAAATTATCCTCGTCAGTCTTGTCAGTCAGTCCATCTGCGGGTGCTTTTTCGATGAACTTTTCAGGAAGACCAAGCTCACGACCAACAGCCTTTACCTCGGTAACAGTCAGCTTACCGAGAGGGCTGAACTGGCCAAACGCATCTCCACCAATCGTAGCCCAGCCAATATATGACTCACTAGCGTTACAATTGTTGCTCACTCGTCCATTCATACTCTGAGATACCATGAACAGGGTCGCCATGCGGATTCGTGCCGGCAAATTCACACGAGCCTGCTTTGAGTCGCACAGTCCAGCCGCCCGTCCATTGGCCAGCAGCGTATTCACAGCCTCAGCAATATTGATTTCGAACGACTTGATACCCAGATGCTTGACCAGATCCCGTGCTATATCGATATCGTCCTGCACTCCTTGCGGCATCAAAACACCGATCACACGGCCATTGCCAAGCGCCTCACAACACAAAGCAGCCACGATACTGGAATCCTTACCGCCAGAGATACCAATCACCGCATTACAGTCAGGACCGTTCTTGCGGAAATAGTTCCGAATCCACTCGACGATTTCACCCTTTGTCTTTGCTGCGTCAAATTCATACTTGCGCATATTACTTCTCCTCCAATCTCCATAGTTCAACATCGACGTCTTGAAATGTAACGTCAATGATCTTCTTGACCGTCTCCCAATCAGCACCACCACGAACACAGCCAATTTTGTACGGCATAGCGACCTTCCAGTTAAACTGTTTCGCCTGTTCTGCAACAGAGACAAACGCTTCCATCAGAGCGCCAACTGAAGTGTACTGTGCCCCGTTGTAACCGTATTTATCTTGACCAAAACAATTGGCGATACAAAGCTCTTTGCGACCACCATATACAGGGACGATCTGAGCAGTGCCAAGCAGCCCAGCAGTGTAGTTCTTATGAAGCTCACATAATTCGTGATATTGCTCGTATACATTCGGGAATCGCTCACGAACTTCTTTAGCAACACCTGACCCCATGACGCCCTGACAATTCACCTGATGACAGATAATATCTGCGTCAGAATCGAACACGTTTCCTTCTTTGATAACAACTGCCATGTTTTCACCTCCGATTCGACAGCATCTCTGTTGGTTACTTGTCATCTTTTTGATTCTCTTCGAGCCAATTAAGGCATTCTTCTTTTGTGGAGAAGTCTTCGACCCATGCCGAATGCTCAGAATTATCGATTCCAACATAACGGTCGTTTTCTTTCAGCCAAAATCTATCAGAAGACGATTCCAGTGGATGACTGATTATTTCACACGCCGTTTCAGCACTAATTTCGAGAATCATTAGAACTTCCCTTTCCACAGTCGGTCGCGGACTTCCTTCAGGCTGTACTCCTTAACCATATCCCCATTACGGAATACGGTCTGCAGAAGATTCCCATCAGAATGAGCAGCGTGATTCATCAGACCATCTGTGCAAACCAGCTTTCCAGAATCATCCTTAGTGACATAACACATGCCCTTCAGGCTTTTCTTAAAGTGGTCGGTATCGGTCTTGGGGTCCTTGAAGATCTGAATCTCTTTGCCATTGACCACGCCATAAGTTGCCTTGACTGCCATGCCAAAAGTATCGCGGGTGAACGGTTTTAACTGGCCATTCTGCTCGATACACTGCATAGAGAACGAACCAACACCCAAGCTGACATTGTTGCAGGCGAAACCATGCTTCTTTAGTTCGGCATAAATCTTTTCACAGCGCTGCACAGTGATAGAGTCACCATACAGAGCCTTTACATGCGGGTCTAGCACTTTGTAACCCTTGCTGTTAACCGTACCGCCGAAGATGTCCCACAGATGATAGACGGTCTGCGTAACGATTTCGACTGGGTCGCCAGAGTCGCCACGGATCAGAAGCGTACCATTATGAGCCATGATTTCATCCTTAAGCTGCGGCAGGATATTATCGACCAGATTCCAGTAATCATAGGAGTCAGACACCATGCTGAAACTCATATTGGGATACAGCTCAGTTAGCGCCCGGCGGATGAAAGTGATCTCGTCGCCATCCACAGCGAAGTTAGAACACATCACACTATGTTCAGTGCTGACAGCGCCAAAAGCAACGGGTTCTTTTTTACAATTGCAGTGATACATCTGTTCCAGATACGGAATCGCAGGAACGGTGGCCGTATTCAGAAAGCTCAGACACCAACCAGCGCTGGACTTAACCGCCGACTGCATACACTCCTGACCACGAAAACTGAAATCGCCCAAAGCACGAGCATGAGGCACTCCATCTTCGACGGTTTCATCGTAATATTTGTCCACGATATCACGATATAGGGTACCGACCGTTGCAGAGATCATCGGATGCCACAGCTCGGAGCTCATAAAGGATTCGAGGAACTGTGGAACCCATGCGAAATCAGGATGTGTATTGCTCATCTCAAGGAACGGCACATGGATCGGGCAACGAGTACCCTCTGGTAACGCCTTGATCTCAACAGGCAGATAACCTAGATCATACAAAGCAGCAATCTTGTTCAGATCGTAAGCATCTTTACCAATGGTCGCATCTAGGACACGCTTATACTTATAGACGGTCAGATCTCTTGGCTTCCAGAAGAAATACTGGTTGAAATAATTCACCAGATAATCCTTGCAGAATGCCTGAATGCCAAATACAACGACTTCATCCACACCGTCCAGACGGCTCATACGCGGGGTGAAGTAACTGACCAGCTTGGTAGTGTCAGCCGGGAACTGTTTGCTGTGGGTCGTCTTGTAGAAATCACATAGTAGCATCGGGTTGATATTGATCATTTTGTATCCTCCTTAAATCTCAGCTTTTATCTGGAACACGCAGTTCTTTTGCCAGCTTATCCAGTTGCGCTGCGAGTTCCCATTCATTGATCGTAATTTGGAATCGCTCATTACCAGCAGAAGCATTATCTTTCAAAAGTTTGACAACGCAATCGCATAAGCGGAAAGCTCATATCTGTTCATATTCATTCCTCCAAAAGTTTATTTACCATCTCATGACAATCTCCAAGATATCTGTCTTGAATCTTTTCAAGTTCATCGGCTGTACATTCGATTTTAAAAGTGCGTTTATCCTTTGGTGAATGAATTTTAAAATAAATATGAGACCCATCGTAGTTACCGAACAATTTATGATCAAAATTATGATCCCAATTGTCCCGAAGAGCTTTCATCAATACGTCTTTTACATATTCAGTAGCAGAATCTCTACCGTGAATGTTATTAATCAGAAAATTCAGAATGGAAGAGAACTGATTTCGCACCCACGGTTCGCTTTGTTCATTAGGAATTTCACGATAGATATGCAGTGAATATGATTCTCTGTAATGATCACATCTCATGTCGATTGGAGCAAAATCCCAACCAAAATCTCCATCGGTATAAAACGAGATATCTAGTTCCCAAATATCCATCATATCAATCCTTATCCCACTTGTGTTCAAGAACAGTGATCTTGTCGTGATGGCCGGTGAAGATGCTGTCCGTGGTATAGACCATATGAATCAGTTCTGGATCGTCAAACAGATGGCCGCGTTCCTGATCCAGAATACTGTTCTCACAGTGACTGACATACATATCGATATCGCCAGCACCTAGCTCCTTCAGTTTCTTGGCCGAATAGTACATAGTGCCGCCGTAAGAGCAGATATCATCGATCATTAGAACTTTGCCGCCCTTTGGAGGATAACCGGTGACATCCAAGCCGAGAATCTTACCCGTTGCCCAGTCCCGCTTTTTATCGCCATGGATGATATAGGCACTGCACTTTACTCGATCCAATGCCCAGTGAACAGTTTCCTCATACCGTTTCATTGCGCCGGCATCCGGGAAATAGATCAAGTCAGGCTTACTCTCTTCAATCACTTCGTAAATCTCACGAATAGGAGTAAGTACCTCACAACGATCGATCAGAGCCGGAGCCACATCGCTGTGAGGATCAAACACAACAACGCGGCTGAATTCACACCGATTGATCTCATCGGCGAACCACTTGAGAGTGAACACATCCTCGTCACTATGAACGCGATCCATACGTGCGTTCGGGATATACGGCATAAACAGTTCGACTTCTGCCCCATTATCCCTTGCGTCCTTTGCGATTATAATGACCGTGGGGAGCTCTGCCATGGATTCAAACGTCCAGACGATGCTAATTACATTGAGATAATTGATAGTCAGATCCTTCTTGATCAGCGGAGTGCCGTCAGGAAAAGAACTGATTTCATAATGATTTGCTTTGACCATATTGAGCCTCCTTACACTGCGTAATGCAGGTTCTTGCTTGCCTTACGAACGATCCTTGCCTTAACAATAGGATTAGCTTCAAACTTGTTATACCGTTCAACTTCGTCCTTGTCGTCCTTGTCATACGGATTGTTGTAACTCAGATCCTCGCCATTGACAGTATTAGAACCGTCAGCAGGGTCATATTTTACATCGGCCGTATTAAACTCCACGCGATAATCATAGCCATCAGGCAGATAAATATAAGTACTGTTGCACCTATCCTCGCCGAATAAATCCATGCACATCTCGCGGGTATCCTTAGAACCATCCTTGTGCAAGAATGTAACTTTGTAACGAACGTCGTCGAGATTGATAATGTTCATATCTTGGATAGCGTCCTTAAACTTAGAACCCAGATTCAGCTCAAAGGCGATAGCACGCAGACAATCGTAATTGACATTGACACGAGTAGCGAAATTGATAACATCGTCGATCTCGCCGTAGAACTCAGGATCGATCTTATCATGCAGATAAGTACGGATATCGTCTGCAGTAGGATAATCGAAACGGAAGTGATAGTGGAAGCGACCTGGGCGATTGACCAGATAGTCGTTCAGTCCAGTCAGCTGATTGCAGGTAACGACGAAAAGTTTTTTGCCAACAGTGGTTCCGTCGAACAGACTCAACATCGTATCTTGTGGGTTGCCATCCCCGGTGGCCTTAAACGTCTTGTCAAACTCATCAAACAGGACCATAACCTCCTGATCAATGGACTCGATAAAGTTGGCAATACCGGGGATGTACTGAGATACAAGAATCACGGGGTAGCCTTGCTTGACCGATTCCTGTGCAATCATCTTAGCAGTCAGAGACTTACCGATGCCTTTATCACCGCTCAAAATCACACCAAGGTTGCGCTCGAACATCTTGAACGCGTTCAGAACTTTGTTAACCTTGGAACCCTGAACACCATAGACCTTCTCACTGACAGTCAAATTGGGGCGGCGAGCGAGATAAAAGCCAGATTCTTTAGAGTAGTACACTTCGTATGTACCAGCCGGAATCTGATCGTAAGCCTTCATATCGTCGCCATACAAATGCAAACAGCCGAGACTTTCAACGATTTTCATTTTTGTATTCTCCTCTCTTCTATCAAACCAGCTTTGCGAGCTCAGCTTCCAGCTCGGCCATATCCATATTCTCCAGCTTTGCATCCTGCTTCTTGGCCATGATAGCCAGAATCTTATCGCGCTGCTCCTTCTTCTCGGCAGCAGTCTTGCGGTCCTCGGCTTCGGCCAACTTAACAGACACGATATACTTCACCAGCTCGATCTTGTTAGCCAGTTCCGTATCGGCCGCGCTTTTGGTCGCCAGTAGAGAGTCTTCATCGGCAGCCTTCTTCTGACGATTCAACGCTTTAAAAATGGAATCAAGGTCCTTCACTCCCAGACTCCACAGATCTTCAACAGTCATAACGCCCTTATAGTTGAAGCGATAGCGATTACGGGTTGCAATTTCAAACAGATTCTTTTCCATAATAATTTCTCCTTTTGATTTTTATAAAAGCGATTCACAAACACATTCCTGTTCTACAAAACTTTTAGGAATCAGCATTTGTTCTGTCCAATAAAAACCACAGCATTTCAGTTTTACAGTTTTTTGAGACCTAGAATACTCTTTAATCTCAGATTCCATTCCCGCAAGGCGAACCATATTCATCGTTGGAGCTGTACGATAACCGGCATTCTTGCCTCCAAATGTTTGATAGACCGTATTCATATTCAAATCCGGACGAACCACAACATGATCGCCGGGCTTAAATCGAAGTGGAGTTACATAATCCATAACGACCTCACAGAAGGGATTCGCAGCGGCATTCATTATTATTTTCTGAGCCTTCAAACATATCGTCGGTCCATAGAAGATTATTTGTTTCTTCCACATAATATTGGCCGGCAGCAGAATAATTTCTAATATGGACAAGCCTCCCATGGAGTTCGGCCATTTTATCTGTCACGACATTACAATTGCCTTCTGGATAAGGGCCAGACATCATATCATAAGAGGTTCCATATTTGAGGTCATCTCTAACCCAAACGGCCTCTCCTATTTTGTACTGATAGTCCATTTAACACCTCACAGTAGAGATTCGCAGCAGCATTCGTTGTCAGCCAGACCAACGAACATCTCGTCAGTCCAGCACCATTGTCCCGGATCTTCTTTAACGTAATAAAAACCATCCCGAGAATATCCAGAAATATGAACCATTTTACCTACGAAATTTAACATATCACCAATAGCTACAAGATTGTGCTTATTTTCATTTACCCCAGAACGCATCCAATAGCAGGAGCCACGTTTCAAATCAGGCCGAACAAAAACTGCGTCTTCGGGCTTGTATCGATATTCCATCAGACCACCTCACAACAGCGAAGCACAAACGCACTCATTTAAATCAGCCGGCAGCAGCATTCCATCGGTCCATGAGAAACCATATTCTTCAAGTCTATATCCAGCTCCCCCATCACAAACTCTTTCAATCGTGGCAAATTTACCAACCAACTGTGTCATACTGGGTGTGACACTGTAAGTATATCGTCCATGCATTGGCCCCGAATACATCTCATATATTTCGCTCATTTTAAGATCCGGACGAATCATAACCTTATCGCCGACATGATATTTAAGCTCCATCAAATCACCACTCTCAGAACTCGCTCAGTTGCACCCTGTACCTTGACGACAAAGCTATTGTGCTGAGTCTCAGAGAAACCAACACCGGACAGCTGGTCATCCACCGACTGGACTGCCATCTGAGAACCAAGTGCCTCAAACACTCGCTTATGCTGCAGCAGGTCTGCCTTCAGGAATTCATTGTAGAAACCGTTCGGCTTTTCGGGGTTAACGCAATCCTTGAGCATGAAGAAGTAGTGGCGGTTGCCATTGCCGGTCTGTTCGTCCCAGTAGTTCGGAGAGTACATCGCCACAGACACAGGTACGAACTGATTGGAATTCACACCCCAGATTTCACGGGTGCTAGTAGAACTGGGCAGCAGCTCCTTGATAGAGAACTTGCCATCCTTCAGCGTGACTTTTGCCACGGCGACATTCTGACCACCATGCAGCGGCTTATCGTAGTTGAAAGAGTAGATGTTGCCATCGAACTCGATCTCAGCGCGGAAACCAGTTTTACCGCCGCGACTAGTGAAGCAGTTCACATAGAAACTGTACTCACCTTCCTTCATCTTTTTGATGTCAGGCCAGGTGATATTCTCGACCGCAGCTTTACCCTGATTAGGATGCATGATATCAACGTCCAGGCGACCATCAGTACGAGGGTGCCACTTACTGCCGAAATAGATGTGACTCTTATTGGGTTCAATGCAATGAGCATCCTCATCGTTTTCGTCCCATTCACCTGGCTTATCGTTCCACTGAATAGAGAAACGCAGCACGCCATCGACTTTACCGCCAGCAGCCTTAACATTTTCGCGGATATCGCTATCTGCCATATTCCCGGTATATGCCCAACTGAAACCATTAAGCCACTTGAACATGCTCGGCGCACTCTTATCCTGCGGCGCAATTAGAGACATCATATTCTTCGAGAAGCGATTTTCCATGAACAATTCCAGACCCGTTGCGGTCGGTAGCACGTCTCTGATGAACTTGTCGATGCCGATTTCCTCTGCGCGGCCGAATTTCTTAGGATCGGTGCCCATAGATTTTGCCATTGCCTCGAACGGGTTCGCAGCGCCAATCACACGAGGGGCGGCATCGCGGTTGCAGAACAGAATATTGTTAGCAGTAATATCATCCAGAGTGGCAAATCGGCGACCCAGACTGTTCATATAGCCCAGCTCAGTGACGGTCTTCTGTGCATTTTCCAACATCTTCTTGGTGAAAATCGCCTTAGGACGCTTATAGTTGGCGGGAGCAACAACCTTCTCAAAGGCGGTGACGGCGGAATCCACATCCATGCCTTCGCTCAGATTGATAAGAAGGGTGCCGATAGCGGTGTTACGAATGCGAAGCTGCGCCGCCGTAGCATACGTAGGGGCAAGCCATACAAAGGCGACCTTTTCATTAACAGGCAGTTTGTCATAATCGATCTTATCGAGCTTAAACTCTTTTACAGACCGCTCAAACTCCTTGCCGCGATACAGACTATTCTGAGCAATCAGCTCCAGCACGGTATCAACAGCCTCCATGGTTAGCTCTTCCAGAGAACGCTTAAACACATTTGCGGAGTCACGCCACTGAGCCATCTTGGCAGCTACGTCATCTCCGCTGGTAATGAAACGCTGCGGAATATTAACTGCGAAATGATCCCAAGTATGTACTTCCTTATAGTTTTCGTCGTACTCGTAGTTCATCTCAGTGCCGAACATATTGCCAGAACCGATCATATTGCGGCTGACGAAATACGGATTCACAATTGTACGGCTCTTCACGTAAGCGGCCAGCGCATCAACGACTGGCTGATACTTGTCGGACTTGGCATCAAAATCCCAGATAGTGACCACCTTGCCATCATAAAACGCCACCAGCTTGCCGATATTCTTCACAAAACGACGGCAGCAGGAGCAATCATACTCACGACGCTTACGGAACAGCTCATTTGTGCCGGCCGGGAAGCTGTCGAGATACAGATTGTACAGTTCATCCTCGTCTGCATCGGTGATAAACAGTGGATTCTCACCCTTCACCATCTCATTGAAGTGCTCCTGCAGCAGAGTACGGAATTCTTTAAAATCAGACATTGTTATTCTCCTTTGTTTTCATATAGCCCATAAGATAAATACTCAAAAGCTTGTCAGTTACTTCAAAACCATGCCAGACCCAACTATATTTATCAGTCCAAACTTGACCCAAAGGTTCGTCGTTATCGAAATCGACCTTCATGTTAGCTCCTGGCAAGTCGTTTATATTGGCGAAACACTCACTCGCGTCTTTTACAATAAACGCAGCCGCTTCTTCGCGCGAATTGAAAAAATCGGGGCTAAAAATCTCGCCTTCAGAGCTGGATTCAATAACACACCATATCTCTTTCACATTGATACCTCATAACAAACTTTCACAGAAGCACTCTTTTTGATCTTCAAACATAGACTCTGTCCAGTGCCAAGAGGCTCCCTTTAATCCGTAAAACTTTTCTTCGAAAGTATACCGGTCGATTTCAAAAGTTTTGCCTCTAAGTGCTGCCATATCAGTATTGCAATAAAGAGTTCTCTTGCCAGCAGCTGGTCCGTACAAGACAGGATAGTCTGTGTCGTCTTTCAAATCAGAACGGATTGTAACCTTGTCACCTGGCTTATATAAAAGTTCACTCATATCACACCTCACAACAAACTCTCGCAGTAGCACCCATTCTCTACAGGTTCCAACATTTCATCAGCCCAGATCCAATCTCCATAAGGGTCTTTTTCGTTAGGGTCGTCGTCGATATGGTAACAATCATGGTCAGTGTAGCCCAGTATCGTATGAATTTCTCCACCGCGCTTTATCATAGGATTTTGAATTCCGGGATCAAAGCCCTCCATATGACCGGACTGCATACGATAAGATTTGGTATAATCAAGCCCCTCGCGGATTCTTACAACATCTCCGATTTTATAAAGATATTCTTTTGTCATTTCACACCTCACAACAAAGAACTACAACAACATTCATTCGGAGCTTCAAACATATCATCTGTCCAAGCATAACCACCATAATCTTCTTCAATAAAGTACCGCCCATCTCGTTTGGTTTTGATGTGTACAGGTTTTCCTAATCTCTGAGATTGGTTATAGCTAAGCATTGTATACTGTTCATCAGCTCGATAACCGGAACGCATGTAATAACGAGTGTCCCGATCCAAATCAGCACGAACAATAACCTCTTCTCCGTTTTTATATCGATAATACCTCGATGCCATATCTATCTCCCCCGTTATTTAATTTATAGTAGTGAATTACAGCAGCATTCATTGTACGCTAATCCAGAAAACATCTCATCTGTCCAAACAAATTCATCAGTTTCCGAAATCAAATAAGCACCATATTCATGAATCCCAGAAATATGAACTGCTTGTCCCCTCATAAGGCACATATCCGGATGAATACTCCATGTTTTATCTTTATATGGACCAGCAAACATTTTGTAGCTTTTATATTCATCTAAATCCTTTCGAACAATAACAATGTCTCCGGGTTGATACATATATTTTTTGGTGTTCTTCATTTATAGGTCCTCATAATAACGAGCTGCAGAAACATTCGTTTAGAGGCTCAAACATTTCATCAGACCAAACACAATCTTCGGTAATGGCAGCCTCATAAAAACCATCACCATCGATTCTTTTAATAGTAATCTGTTTGCCTGCATATTCTTTCATCCAGCCCCAGATCCAACAATCAGCGCCATTATTTTTTCCGCTACACATTTTATAGTTAGTATTTTCAGCAAGATCTTCTCGAACCCTAACCACATCGCCCGGATGATACATATAACCTTCCGCTTTCATTTCTTTTCCTTTCCCTCAAACCATCCTGAAACGCGATCAGACATCTTATCGATTTTATCCTGATCCGCCTTAATGTATCGCATAGTAACGCGCTTATCACTGTGTTTGAATTTCACCTGAAGCAACTCCAGCGTATCGCCAGACGCCTCTGTTCCATCTGCGGTTTGAAGAGCTGCCATTGCATAAGTTTTACGCATCGTATGAGTAGACAGGTCAATATCCAGCCCGCATACTTTGCCTGCGTTCTTCAAGATATGATAAAAGCTGCGCACATTTAGAGGACCATTTTTACGGCTGCGGAATAGATAATTCTGCTGATCGATAGAGAATTTTTGTTCATCACGATACTGTTCTAGAACATCCACGGCCATTTTGGGAATTTTACAGACGTTGATTTTGCGCGTTTTTTCTTCCATTAGTTCGAGATGTTCTTTCACAGAGCCATCCAGCTCATAAACATCGCCTGTTTTTAGGTTCAACAAATCGCCACAGCGAACGCCGATACTACAGCCAAAAATAAAAATTGCTTTATTTCGCAGCTGGAATTTAGGATCTCCAGTAGAACCCAAATAATCAGCCAGTTTCCAGAAATCTTCTTTCGAACGAATCGGATCAGCTGGAGTGGGCTTTCTGCGTCCATCCTTTGTATAGAGGCTATATGTAGGTTTAGGTTTACGCTTTCTAGACTTCTGAGCCGCAGCAGCAATGTCCTGAATCATCTTCTGAAGTTCTTCTTCGTTCATGGTGAAGTGAGTGCTATCAGAGACTTTGGGGAATTGGACCAACTTTTCATATTTTTCCCTTTTAACAGCTTCGGCCATTTTATCTCACCCTTTCTATCATAACAGGCTCACACAAAAACATTCCTCATCCGAAACATTCTCGAACATGTCATCTGTCCATACCCATTCATAATCGTCTTCTTTAATCAAATACCGCCCATTTATGTGGCCAGCAATGTGAACAATTTTACCAGCATACTTTTTCATTTCCTCAGCGACATAATTATATATTGGAGCTTCCGAACCAGACTTCATGTAATAATGAATACCCGTACGAAGATCAGATTTTATGACAACCGCATCACCGATATCGTGGAAGTATTTCATCTTAGTACCTCACAGCAGCGAATCGCAAATACATTCGTTTGCTGACTCAAACATAGAGTCCGTCCAACCGAAATCATATTCTTTAAGCTGATAGCCTCTTCCGTTTTCACGAATTTTTTTGATTGTGAATACTTTTCCAGCCTGCGCAACCATACTCGGCACAGTGCAGAACATTCCTTTCCCTTTTTTAGGACCAGACAACATATAATAGCATTCGTACTCTCTCAAATCCGGACGAATCATAACCTTATCACCAGGTTTATACATCATCGATTCCATTTTTATATCCTTTCAAAAAATCATTTTCTAAAATCCGTAGCTCCGTTTTATCGAGGGAAATTTCAATGCGAACGATCCAATATCTGAGCAAAGCGAAATCATTGGATCGAGAGCAGTTGAAATTGCACTCGACGGAGGATTTGTTTCAAGGCCAAGCTGCGCGACGATGGGATTGATCAGAGCGCAGCGGCCATGCCTTAGTATTCTTCTAAACATCCACCTTAGGTGTAATGCTCGCTCTTGTAGAGTGATATACAAAATGATTTTTTATTTGTTGATTAGCGAAGCTGATTTATCCCTAACTCGTCAAAATCGATATGTTCGCCCATCGACTCCGCAGTATCACATACCTCATCAAACAGGACATCATTGCCCGCCTCTAACATTGCCTGATGAATTCGGGGCTCCGCAGCGGCAACAATCGTATCGCAGAGATTCGTATTATCAGGATTGATAGATTTGATATGGAGCTGCTCGATGATTCCCTTTACATCTTCAGGGCCCCAAAATACCATGGCCCGGCGATCCTGTTCTGCTATCACTTCGGTTTCAATTCCAGTAGAGTAATAAATCGTATCTGCCAACTTTTCAAGTTCCTCCTGAGAAGTTTTGCCATCACGACACATAAGCTCAACCATTAGTACATACCTTCCTCTCCGATAAGACCGAAACCTTTAAATTCGTTTTCGTCAAAGTATTCATCTGCGGCATCTTCAAAGTCACCATCGAATCCGTCACACAGCTCTTCTGCAACAAGCTTTCCGTTCTCATCCACTGCGATAGGTCCGCAGTAATCGGGATCTTGTTCCGAATTCATCAGATAGAATTTCTTATTCCGATACCACGTGGAGTCCACAACACGCCAGATGCCGCGAATTTCATCCAGCTCGTATCCTTCAGTGAAATCATCCACCACTGGAGGTGCCTTCGTTGCCATCAGAATGTCTGAAATGTTTTCTTTGGCCTCGTCGATAGCGTCCTGAATACGATTCTCAACCATTGAAAATAAGACATCAGACACTGTTCTAGCCGTAACATTCTTTTCGTTTTTAATGGCATCCATGAATTCTTCCATTGTGATACCATCAAGGACATTCTTATCCTGTTTAATCATCATATTCTCCTTACGCGGCTTCGCCCTCTTTGGGTCGAAGGTCTTCTCTAAGCATCGCCACAACATTGACGCCGAATTTTTCATTGTAACGATGAATTAGATTGTCAATAACTTCAGGCTCGACCATATAATAGTAATTAAGCTTGCCCATGAACTTCTGAAGGTCTTCAAGTTCCCAAGTTTCGCCGCGTTTCTTTGCGTTAATGTAATTCATCATGGCAGACCGGAACATTTTCAGATTTCGCCATCCAACAGTGATTTGATTATCCTTGTTCCACATCAAACCAAGGCACCAGTTTTTACTGGAATGTCGGTTGCCGTAATGAGTTTTTGCTTCATTCAAAGTAAATGGTGCATGGATAAAGTTCAAACCGTCAATGACAATCTGTTGAATCTCCATCGGGTCAAAGCTGTGATAACAGCTAAACATCATATCGTCAGCGTATCGGGTGTAAGTAAACTCGCGATCGACGCCGTCTTTTGCCTTGTAGCCATAGCACAGCTTGCGCGTGATACAGTGGTCAAACGGAATCATCATCACATTGGTAAGCCACGGACTGATGGGAGTTCCCTGCGGCAGGCTGTTACGAAGGAAACACAGATTGACCGCCTTTGCCAGTTCATCTCGGCCACGTACATCCTGCATGATCAGAGCAAACGGATAGATCACACTCATCATGCCGAGCAGAAAATCCGGTGTCGTGCTGGGGAAGAAACCATGGAAGTCGAACTTGACCGCCCAATGATTCTGATAGTTGACGACCTTTTTCGTACCTGTCTCCTCATCAACGACGGTTTTATTGTGGCCAGCTTGATGCTTACGAACTGCATCGATAAAGCTGCGATTGGGAATATATGCGAAAGCATTCGTGTGATAATCTGCGATCATAAAGCTCTTCAGTAGTTCCCGCAGCTCGATCAGTGCATCAGAAAGAGTTTCATCGGGCGCATCGATGGGCCTCCAGCCGCCAGATTTCTTTGGAATCTCAAAGTGAGAATAGTGACTCGGGATATCGCTGGATTCAAGCGCCGCATACTTCACATTGTAGGCTGTCAGCTTCTCGATCATCTCAGGAACATTGGTGATGGCGCGAAGTTTAGCGGTTAAATCGTTGCGGCATACGGTCATTGTAGATGTGTTACTGCCGCCATAGTGCAGTGCTTCTACATTCTGGACACCGGCAAGAATCTCATCAAAAGTGATCTGCCGGGTCTTAGGAGGATTCAGATATGTAATGTACATTGTTTCTCCTTTATGATTTCATCGTGATCTAAGTGGGTTTCTTGGGGCTAAAACTGTACTGTAGGATGTCGTTGATCAGGCTTAGTTTCCCTAGATCTGCTCTTAACCGCCCTTGGGCAGCTCGAAAAGTGTTATTTCAATCCTCTGCTGAAGCGACGGGTGCCACCTGCGTGCCCTCCTCGAGGTACTAGCGCCCTCTCCTGGGTGGGTTCCCCACTCTAACAATGCGATACACTTGGCTTGGCCTAAGTGCGCTGTTTGTAAAAAAACAACTATTCATCACGATTATTTATTTACGATTTTATCAGAACGCCATGACGCTCTCTTCACCCAGAATAAACGGAGTTGCAACGATCTGCTTCTTCAGCGGCTTGCCTTCCGCGAAATTGATGAAGTTCGTAACTGCCAGGCAGCAGATGAAACGAACGGTCGGAGCAACACCCTGAACGATGCCGCAAGCGGATACCGGCGTAGCCGCCTTGGCCTCTTCATGAGTAAATGCCATGGAACACTTTAGGTTTTCAATCTGCTTACGATCCTTCCAGTCAGCCGACCAGCACTGCGCATCATAGAGACCCGTCCGAATATCGAACACCCCGAGTAAATCGACGTTGTACTTGTTCTTCTCCAAGAACTGCTGCCGAATCTCGATATTGTCCACCGCCAAGAACACGTAACCCTTAACGGTTTCACCCTGCCAACCATTGGGCATCAGAACCAGATCCTCTTTGATATCAGGATTCACATTGCACAGGATGTTGCCCACGGCCTCTACCTTGGGATGAGCGATATCCTGCTGGAAGAACATCTGATTGACGATATTCTTCGGTTCAACAAAGTCCATGTCCCACAGGGTGAATTTGGTCAGACCATATCGTGCCAACAGTTCGGCCACAGTAGAACCTACCGAACCACAGCCAATGATATGAATGCGCCCCTTAACAGATGCAGGGTCAAACACCATTTCGATTTTGCTCAAATCCATTTATGTATTTCCTTTCTCAATCAGGAATTGCGTCCAAATAAGGAGAACAACTGGAATTCCAACAGCTGGTCAGCTCATCAGGATTACGTTCGTAGTACTCCATCAGGTTTGATTGCTTATCCTTTCCTACTTTTGGAGCTGCGGAACCAGTAACGGTTTTCAACGTCGGTGTCGTTTCTGTTTTTGCTGCCGACTTCGTGCTTGAGGTACTGGTCGTACTAACAAACGAGCCTCCTGGATAAGTTCTCGCGTTTGCTCCGTAAATTCCGCCATAGGAAGAGCCGTTATAGTTGGATGTTGGTGCTGGCTTTTTGACGAGCGCTTCTGCTTCTTCAAGAAAGCTTTTCATATCAAGACTTCCGATGGTTACCTTGACATCGTCACTGCTGTAGATAACATTGTCGGCCATATCGATGACTCGGACATTGTACTCCCGACGTTTATTCCAAATCATGAAAATATAATAGTCATTCGAACCAAGCTGATTTATCATATCCCACTGATTCCGCATATCAACATCACTGGGATTGGTGGCCATATTCACATGACTGTGTCCCTGAAAACGAACCGCATTAAACTCTTCATCGTTGAGAGCATAGAGCCACTTGGTATACTCCTCTTGATCAGTGTTTACGGTAGCACCAGTCACCTTCTGCGGATAAATCAGGATTTTTGTGACCTGAAAATGCGTCTTATCAAGGCGCTTCACCAGGCCATGCCACGCAACTTCAGTTGAGAAGTGATCAATCAGCGAACACATTTCGTGGTATGCTTCCAGCGTGAAATTCACTTCCACGGCGTCCTTGGCCGACTTAGAAAAGTTCTTGTTGAAAGAGAACTTATCCGTTTGAAGATTACCAAGTGCAGAAGCCTGACTATAAAACTCCTGCATAACGTCACGAATAATTTCGTCAGTCATTTTAACAGGCTGCATAAATCAAACCTCCTTTACGCTGCCTTGCTTTCGCTTTCCTTCTCAAGAATCTTGACGACCTCATCTACGGTGTAATGATTGCCGTCCTTATCCTCAAGACACTTCACATTTTTATTGGAACGGAACAACCGATTCATCAGCTTTGACACAACGGTCGAATCCGTCCAGTTGATAGAAGACGAAGAACTGAGAAGAGTGCTCATAATGCCGATATAATCACGGGAACGAGCGAGATCATTTAGAATACCACTGTATCCTCTGAAGCACTGATAATCGTCGATATGAGGCTGAGGGATGCGGTCTTCCATCAACTCATCATGACCTTCCATATCAGAGTGACCAAAAGCTTCCACGGTACAATCGTCGTTTAGAATCCATTCGCAATAAACTCTCAGGTTGAATCGATGTTCTTTCCAGATTGCGAGGAAAAGTTTCTTCGTCAAATCCAGACCATAAGGACTGGAGCTATAGATGTAGCTCGACATCTTGTCCTGCTTCTCAACATACTGCTTAAAGATGTCCTCGTTGTAGTCGCTCAAATAACAATTCACACCGAGACGCAGATTATTGTCGGTCTTACGCAGAACAATAAATGCCTTGTTCGCTGAGAAGAAATCAACAAGCTCCTTCTCGTCTGCATCACTGTTGCAGGCGCGATTTCGCAGAGAAAGTAACTTCATCTGCTCATCTTCCAGCGCATTCTGTGCGTTTCTTACGTTTCGATAGTATTCGTCCACATTACGTTCTGCTCTCTGCACACGTTCTTCCTGATTCCTAATCGCACGGGAATAATTCTGGTTACAAAATCCCTTCAGGAGCGACTGGATCTTCTTACCATAAAAGTCAAAAGCATCATAGATTTTCTCCATGGCCGCGCGGAACTCCGTATACTTCTGCTCGCTCAGCAGTTTCAGGAATACAAGTTCATTTTCAGTCAGAGGATGATTTTTGAACGCCCAAGGGAAAAGCCGAGAAACACAACTCGCAGCCATCTGCATAGCCTGAATCCTCTTGGTCGTAGGTGCGAAAAGAATCGTTGCCTGTTTTTTTTCGTTCTGATATGCCAGAACTTCCCCGCTACGATCGAGATACAGAGAAACATCTTCCAGCCGAGACCATCCGAGTTTCTTATATTCTTCGTCAAACTCCTTGATCTGCTTGATATACTCCGAAGCATTCTTGTTCGGAATAAAAACAAACCATAAACCAATGATTGCCTGACTGAAGGGGCCATGTGCGCCACCATAATAGCCAGAGTCGATTTTTTCGGACTCGCCTGTGAGGCGAATTTCCTTATTTACAGTCTGAACCTGCATTTTGCCCTCAATGCCAGACTTTGCATTGAAAGTGGCCAGACGTTCCTCGTTCATCACGGCACGAAGAACAGCCAACACGGTGTTGTCCTCGTCTTTGAAATCGTTCCTGTAAACAACCGAGCGGAAATATTCTTCGCACTCAGTCGCCCCAAGCTTGGTTTTAATACCAGAGAACGCCATATAAACTTCCTCCTTAAAATTTGTGATTGCATTATCAAGCCCAGATACTGGACACATATAAGGCAGGCTTTAACCGACCTGCCAGCGGCTGCAATGCTAGTTATCTGTTGTAACCAAAAACAGATTTTATTCGAACTTAGGTATGCCTACGATCAGGCGGCCAGAGCGTTGTCCATCTTCTGAACGGAAACCAGATAAGCCTTCTCGGTGATGCCCATCTCAGCGAAGGTCTTGTCCATGTCACCAGGCTGAAGGACACAACCATCCAGGGAAGTCTGAGCGGCGGAGTAGTTGATCCCATTCTCCTCAAGGCACTGACGCAGGGTGTAATCCTCAGGAATCATGACGACCTTACGATTGGTGTTGGTACCCACAGTAATCTGCAGCATATTATGTATCTCCTCTTCAATTTAAAAATTATTGTGGAAACGTCATTTGACGAATCGCCTTAAAAGAATGCCGGACGTATTGCACTGGAACATCCGGCGTGGAACCGTAGCTGCGCTTAACGCTTACTCAGCGTCGGCAGGATGCTCGGGCTCGTTCTCGATAGTGATGACGGCGTTCATAGCGGCCTCGTCACCGGCGATCTCGGTCAGTGCGGCAGCAATCTGCTCCTCGATCTTGAGGCAGTTGACAATAGCCAGACCCAGCTTGTCACGGACGAAAGCATTGATCTTCTCGGTGGTGTTTGCATCATCGGGCAGGTCAATGCTCATGGTAGCGAGCTTGGGCTCGGTAGCAGAGTTCTTGGCGAAAGTGATGCCCAGATTGTTGGCGGCGGCGGTCTTACTGACAGCGATGCTGCATACAGGAGTCTTATCCTTGCCTTCGCCCTTGTACAGAGTCAGAGCCTCCTTGCGGAACTTGGCCACCTTCTTCAGGGTCTCAATGTCGTATGCGCTGGTGATGAACAGAAAATTGTACTTAACAGTTGCCTTCATAGTTGTTACTCCTTTTTAATTAAAAAGTTTTATGTAAACGAGCCGTGTGCCCGTTTCACCTTGTTTGTAATAGCTCCTTCATATCGTTCAGAGCTTCGTCCCACGTGTCGGCCGACTGGATAAACTGGCCATTATCCGCCGACACAATTTCATAATGGCCATCAACATACTTGATTTGCATCTTATAAGCCTCCTTTACGTTCCATTATTTGGTTCAGATATTGAAAAGTGACTTTGTTGGGCGAAAATTAAAGCAACGATTCACAAATACATTCGCGTGCGCCTTCGACTAACGTCCACCAATCATCGTCAAGCCAATTTACCTCACGAGTAACAGAGACGCTCCATGTGTACTCTTCACAAAGTTTGACAGTTGGACAGCAATCATCCGGTTCATACTCTACAACAATGCCTTCCACTCCATAATTAGGGTCATCTGTCCGACCTTCACATGTGAGTTTTACTTGGTCTCCAATTTGAAATTTGCGTTTCATAATTTTACCTCATAATAAAGAGTCGCAACGACATTCATCTCTACTCAATGTCCACCAATCATCGCTGAGAAAATCTACTGTGACCAGTATTTTATCTCCAAATTTGAACGGGCTAAACATTTCTACAATAGGACAAATCTCAAAAGGGTTCGTAGAATACCCTGTTACTTTACCGGTAATACCACGATTGGAATCCTCATCACGAACGATGTCTCCATCGAGTATTACAATGTCTCCATATTTGAACTTTCTTTTCATTGGGCTCACCACGAAACATCAATCAAGGTGTCGTGCATCTGACAAATAGTTCCAATGAGCGATTTTCTCATACCTTCTGTCAGATTTGGGTCATCCCTTAACGCTTTATAAAAGAGACAACACATTTCATGATAGTTGAGTTCGTATCTCAAACCGTTCTCATCAAAAACCTTCGGAGGCTCAAGATTAGATTCTGGACAAGTGGGGAAATTTTCGAGTTGTTTCTCGCTTTCGATGTGATCCCAAACAGCATCAAGAATATAACCTGTCAAGCTCTTTCCTTTTCGTTGCGCTTCCTTTGCGATATGATCTTTGTTGATCGGCGAATCTTTCCTAATCATCAGATTGATTCGATCATAAGTTTTCTTATTGTATTTGTCCCGACTTGAACAGCTTGTTTTGCCTCCCATTGCTTATTCCCTTTCGCTGTAGTTGCCGACCTTTTCCTTTGTGATGTTCCACGTATGACGGTAGCCCGTAATAGTATTTTCAACACAGGCACCCCAGCCATCAATGTAGGTATCACGGGCTCCATCTTCGTCTTCCTCGTCAAAGTGTTCTTCCTTACATTCGTTGTACAGAACTTCCATTCTTGCGTAAGCAGCATCCCAGTTATCATAGACGTGTTCGACTCCAGCAAACGCCCACTCGTCCGGATTCTCAACGCAATCATAAAGAACGTAAACTTCCATAGTTCATTCCTCCGTATCTTGAACAGGATTTAATTCCTTGATTTTATCCACGGCATAGTCAACCACATCGGTAACATACTCGGTAGCGGAATTGATATTGTCTGCGGTAAGCATCTTAGCGGCAAGCATCTTGTAACTGGTGTCTTCAGAAGGGATGAAGATTCCACAAATCAGGCAAAGCGCGGCGATGAACAGGCCGACTTTTTTCATAGCACGCTCGTACTGTTTGAAGACCATATTTCCATCGTCATCACAAAGGCAGGAAATGAACATTACGAAGACCCCCGTAAGAACCCCGCACCACATTAACCTTTTTAGTGCGTCGCATACGTCAATCCAGTAGAATACCCACGGACTGATAATCGAATTCATCCGGTTGCAACCTCCTTACATATGTGTTTTCTTATATTCAACAGCGGCTTCTCGTGGGTTGATTCGATTCCTAATCTGTTCAATGATCCATTCAGTATCTTTTTGACAGATACGTCTGACACGATCCGTATTGAAAAAATCACTAGCCAAATAGAATTCGCACAGCCAATCGTCAATGTCATCGAGAGAGATATTGATAATGCTGCTGTGCCTGTACACATACAACGCACCCTTTTCGATACCACTAAGCATTCTTCGTTCTTTTCGTTTCATATATTTACTCCATCACACATCATCCGTGTCAGCATCTAAATACGCGAACACTAATGTAAGAATGAACTTTTGAACAGATAAACCGGCTTCTTTAGCAGCTTTCTGAATTCGGTCATACTGAGAATGATCGATTCGGATAGTCAAAGTCTTTTTACTTGCAAGATATTTTGCATTTGACTTACGCTGTCCATCTGACGCCATTGTTTTCTCCACCCCTTCCGTTGATATTCGAACATAGTACGGCTAGAGGGACTTGAACCCTCACCCGAAGACCAGATCCTAAATCTAGCGTGTCTGCCGATTCCACCATAGCCGCATATAAAATGTTCAGGCCGGATCATTTTGCTGTTTAACCACTGTTTCGTATTCCCCGCTATCGTTCATGAACTCTCATCATCGATTGCTTCGTGGCACCTGAACCCCCATTTTGTTAAAGACCTAATGGGCAAAGCTGTCTTGCCTTGCGGCGTGGAGTGACTGACGAGGTTTGAACTCGCAAACATTCGGATTGGAAATCCGACGCTCTACCAATTGAACTACAGTCACATATAATTCCCAGCTCAATAAATCGTATATATGGTCTATTGGCTGGGCCCGGCTTACAAAGCCTTATTGCCACAGCATGCGCCATGGAGCCGGGAATAACAAGGAAGAAAAGAGGTAAATGAGTTTCTGCACCGCCCAGAAGAAAGGTCATTAGTAAAGTCTAAACGATGTAGGAACTCTGGAGCAACCGACGAGACTCGAACTCGCCCTCTCTGCTTGGGAAGCAGATGTGCTAACCACTAACACCACGGCTGCATAAGATACTCTGCGCACAATGACACGCTGCATCTTTCGAGCGAGCCGAGAATAGCGGGCGCAGACGTATCATGGACCCCCTCAAGGGGTGGTTCCTTGCACAGGCGCGGCCGGATCTGACCGCTAAAGATCCTACCCATACGAGATTGGTGCCATAGGAGGGATTCAAACCCTCAATCCTTGCGGCGTCCGCCCCTAAAACGGAAGTGTATGTCAGTTCCACCACTATGGCATATCAAGAGCAGGATTGCGTACCTGCTACGACTTGTTCAGTCACGGCGATTCATGTCTAGGTCCCATGAACCACTTGCTGGAGGAAAGGAGATGTATGAAAGAGGCGGTGAAACGTCCGCCCTGGTGTTTCGGATGGGACTTGAACCCACATGCTTGCGCAGAAGTTTTTGAGACTCCCCTGTCTGCCGATTCCAGCACCGAAACATATATGCTCGTCTTTCCGAGCCGCCACTGCTTGCGCAGGTTATTTCATATCGTTCAGTACTGGGATGCTGGTATCACCGCCGACATAAGTAGGAAGCTTACCGTCCCACTTTTCATACATCTGCTGCTGAATCAGCCGGTCAGTCAAAGACTCAGAGATGATTTTATTCGCCTCAGCTTCTGCGTTCGCCTTGGAAATCTTGGTCTGATTCTCAATCTCCTGCGCCTCGTCATTGCGCTCGGCCACAAAGGACTTGTTAATAGCAGCCTGAACAGACGCATCGTCGTACTCAATGCCATCCTTCATACCAAGGACAGTAATCGTGATACCGCGCTCTGCAAAATACTCAGTCACATCTTTGCGGACATACTCCATGATCTCGGCCTTCTTCTCAAGGATCTCATTCATGGTGTACTTGGCGCACTTTTCAACAAAGTCAGCTTCAACACGAGCACGGATTTCAGTATCCATAATCTCGGAGAGCTGCTTGTTGTTGTAGGAATACAGGAACTTGACTGCGTCGTTTTCAGTGTAGATCTGAGCAGAGCAGTTCATACCGACGGAGAAGCCAATAGACTCCTTGCTTTCGGCAGAGATGGACTGGTTAACAGTGCTGGTGCCACTATCCTTGCCCTCGGACCATTCACGAGTAACAGGAGTTCTATTGACGACGACCAACATGTTGTCCGGAACCCAAGTGCCAAGGATGTCGGTTGGCGACAGATGTCGCTTCGAGTAAGTAATGTACACCTGCTTGGCTGCCACCTTTGCCTCGGCGAGCATTGCCTCACTCTCAAAGGACGCCTGATTTTCCCCGCCCTCAGAGAGTGAAATCAGAAATGCGGTTTCATGAGGTTCGATTGTATACACCTCTTTCTTGGTACACCCCGTAAAGGTCAGCGCTATCACGATTGCACACGAAACCACGAAAATCTTTTTGAAATTCTTCATTCGTTCCTCCTTTTAATTTTTGAATAAAATATATACCACAGCTCCAATCGCAAGCGACAGAGCTACAGACACCGAAAGAGCCAACTCGCTGACACGTCCGTAAAGAGAACTTATACTTCCTGTCGCCATTTGAACAAGCGAGATGTGCCGTAGAAGTTTCTCAAAAATGGCATCGAGACTCAAAAACGAAACAGCTGATGCGCAGGCTGCCAGCAATAAATCTTTATGTTTTTTCATAACTTATCACCTCAGAATCAAAAATATCTGTGTACTTGGTGAACAGCTTACCGTTATGATAGTAGGTGTTGTAATCGCACTGTTCAATGTACCACCAGCGTTTCTGATGACCGGCCTTCAGGAAATCGTGCAGATGATAGGTTGGCTCGTAGTTTTCGTCCACTCGCTGCCGGAATGAAAGCTCGTCGATCTCGTTTGACGTTTCGACATAATCAGCGATTCCATTGATTTCGTCTTCAGTCATATCGTCATCCACAACAAAGACCACTCGAACAATTTCGTTGCCTCGACGACAAACATTGTCCATCTCATCTGTCGTATGCAGGTGATATACAACACGGTCGAACTTATCAAACGGAAACAATATAATCTCGTGATTGTTTTCTGCATCAAAGTAACTGGTATGCAGTTCGGTCTTGCGCCCAGAGCGTTGGCACATCTCGAAGAACCCGAACCACCACGCCTGATGTTCCCACCAGTGAAACAATGGATCACCGCCACCAGACACAGACACCCAGTTGCAATCTTTGCATTCGTTATGAAGAACATTCCACAGCTGAGCGTAAGAAGAATACTCCCCTGTCGGTGTCATCTTAAGCTTGTTATTGCGGACAATACACTCAGGGCAGCTGTAGTGGCACCCGAAGTTCGTGATGATACTGAGATATTTATCAGTCATTTTGATTTACTCCTTGTTAATGGTAAGCTGAATAGACCAATAATCTCTATCATTTCCAGTGTAAATCAAAGAGTCCAAAACTTCTGAGTGCCGATCGCACTCGTGATAGATTTCTGGACCATGGCTCTGAAGCCATCCAGACTCCACTCCGAACTCTTTAACGATTTCTCCTTCATCAATGACTGCGATGCTATCGGAAGCCTTATCTTTCGCTTTTTCAATCATCCATTCAACGATTTCTTTGATATTCAGATTCGCCATGATTCATACCTTCTTTCAAAATGTTACTAAAAAATGGTGGGCCAGGAGGGATTTGAACCCCCGATCAAGCAGTTATGAGCTGCCGGCTTTAACCAGACTAAGCTACTAGCCCAAGAGAGGAGGATTTAACCATGTAACGACATCGGCGAGGAGCAAACGACTTACAAAGTCTGCGCTATACTCAGTCGCGTCAGTGGATACAACACATAAGCGAATTGGTCTCTTATGGTGTCCATCCTCAAAGGCTGCCCTTTTCAAATTCACTCTCCGATACTCTGGGCACCGAGCATCTATGCCACTCTCGCAGGCAGTGCCATATTCGCCTACTCATAATAGAGCCATGCACATCCACTGTGGCGGGTAGCTACTCCCGTTGCATCATGGTTATTATTTTCGGACTGAGCGTTTGGGTGTGTCAGAGGGGGAGTATGAAACACCCATGGTGGAATTGCGCCACCCCATCTACCGACGTGCTACTCCACGCCGATAGAATCGAACCTAGCTTTGCGGCTTGCGCCGCTATGGACCCGGTGGGATTCGAACCCACGTCCAAAACTAATACTCGATTACAATTTTCTTACGCAATAGCCAGCATTTAGAATTTTGAAAAGGAATTCATGCCGCCAACACAGCAAACCTAGGGACGTAACGGCTGTTACATCACTCCACCACTCGGTTTTGGCGTCCGAGAACGCTGCTGTTTCTTACCGTTTACATCGGGTTCCGGGATTTATTCTTTGAACCGTCAAGCATTTACCTGCCTATCAGGATGCTGTTTTGGGCACGGCATCAAGCCGCGCAACGATAACTGTTGTTGTTAGCGTTTATTTGTTTTTGCCTCGTAAGGTGATGGCCGACCTGCGAATTGTAATTTTTCTTAGCCCTGTCGAAAACCTTTCGGGCCCATATAGAGAGGTCTCCGGGAATCAAACCCAGAAGTAATCATTGACCTCATATAAAACGGGATTATCGTACCCGCTCGGCGTTTTCAGCCACGACAACTTAGAAATCGAAAGATTGTGGTAAGCAGCACAATGAAAGGAGGCGTTTCTAAGTTGTTTGTTATGCAAGGAAAATGTGGAAACCCTACACACTGGTCCGAGTGACCCGATTCGAACGGGCGAAATCTCTAGTTCCCAAAACTAGCGCGATACCAGCTTCGCCACACTCGGTTATATGCCGGTCTTTCCCGGCTGTCAGCTCCGAGAGCTAATGGAGGAAGATAGATAGCTTAAATAGTAGAGTCCAAAGCCCGCACAGCCTCTTTGAACACTTTCAAATTCTTATCAGAGCTTTGGAAAATGTCAGGTGTGGATTTCGGCGGCTTGCTGTGAGTGCGAAGATACGCCTTCCTCATTCTGTCCATCTTTGTAACTCCGATGAGATTGTAGATTTTCTGATAAGTGATACGATAACCGATCGTCTTATCTCCAAGCTTTTTGGCAATCGGCTCGACAATCGGCAGCGTAATACTTGGTCTGTAGTAGCCCTTCTTTTTCGCAACCGGCTCTTCGATTTCAATCGCCTGAGCTTCAGCTACAATAGGCGTCTCATCTTGTTTAATGGCGGAATCCGCAACGGTCTGTCGCTTCGGAATCATATCAGCAGGAATGACAGGCGGTGTCTTTGTGAGCACTCCCTTAATTCCCTTCTTGACTTCGGCATTGTGCTTTTCGTTTTCACAGCGGTCTTTCATAATCGACATGAAGATCGATTTATACATTTCACTTGCCTCGATCACATCCAAACCGCTGATGTTTTTGAGACTTCCCTTATAATCGGTTTGTCTTACAAATTCTTTACGTGCATCCTCAAAGAACCAACCGTAGTTGCGTCCCAGATAATCGTACCCCTGATGCAATACGCAATTCAGAGTTAAACCTGTCATGCTGACGATTTTGTTAGCCAGATCATAAATTTCAGTACGCCATTCACTACGGCCTTTCGGTGTCTGCTTCGGAGTGTAAGACCCAGGCTGTGTGGCTTGAAGTTTTCTTTCGAGCTGTTTGCAAACGAATAGGACGTTGTCGATGGCCTGTCTATCCTGTTTGCGGGCAGTCTCGAACGCATCGAGCTTAGCCATCATTTCGTTCTGGACTTTCTGAACCGCAAGAACTTCTTGGCTCATCAGCTCGAACCTTTGCTGACCCGTTGTTTTGACAGTGTAAGAGCCGGTTTTGCGAATCATCGGGAGAACTTCGCTCGTCACCCAATGTTTGAATCGTTTGGCTGACTCAAGCTTGCTTCCAAAGATCAAAGCGTACAGACCAGACTCATTTATCAACGCTGTTTTGACGGTTTTGACCGGATTCCCATTTTGGGAATCTGGTCCGATGGGAAGCATTTCGAACCGTTTATCTTCTTCGTAAACATGAGCCATGACCGCCTTGCTTGCATTGCTGTATCCCAAAGCTTTTGCCACGTCCATGCCGACGAACCAAGGTGAAGAGTCGATACTCAAGGTCCGAACTTCGCCAAACTCATCACTGGCAAAAGCTTGTATTACTACATTCGCATTCATTTTACCTCGTTCCTTTCGTTTACAGCTATTGAAAAGTGACTTCGTCGTCTGTGCAAATAGTATTACACAAGCCATGAGTTGTTGTCAATGGTAAATATAGCCAAATGGTTGTACTCCTTTTTATCTATATTTTGTTGTTGACATCACAACCTTCATTATTATAATAGGGAGATTTGTGATCTAAAAGGTGCTGCTCCTGGCTGCTGGAGGCGATGCTGAGCATGTCATGTGCCCCCTTTTCCTCTCTCCTAGGATGGTTTCCGTGTGTTTGCCTCTTTTAGCCCCGGTTTTTGTTACTCATAGTCATCATCCCGGCGACTTTCCTGGCCAAGCCGGCTGCCGGTCTTCTGTCCTGATAGGGTATTCCATCCTAACAATTCGTTACATTCGGTTTAACCTGAATGCATTATCCATATCGGACAATTATTCATCACAAATCGTGCTTCAATAATAACGAATCTTAATTCACTACATTAGTTTTCAACTCTCTTTCAATATATATTTTTGTTGCATAATTGAGATCTAAACACATCCGTGCTATCCCCGTGCAAGATCCTAGGGGATCACCTGATGTCTGCAGGTGTGCTGCTGGCTTCAGTTTTGGAACAATCCTTGCCTTTCAGTTCGAGTTTCGGTTGTATTTGGCCTCGTTGGGCGCGTATTGGCTCCGCTTTCTCGCCTGCGGTCTTCTGTTGCCTGCCTTTCCGCGCATCAGAGCCTTCTGAAGCCAGCACTCTCCTCTGGGTCGGGCGGGTTGCCTCATCTTACCTTTTCGTTACAGTCGCCTTTGGCAGCTGCGTAAATCTTTCGACTTACTATTCATCTCAATCTGCCTACTTGTTTACTGCGTTTTTGTTGTGACGCCACTTGCACGGCAGTCTCTATGCGGTATCGTCAAAGCGTTGCGGTATCATACTCGTTCACCTTCCAATTTCAAAGTAGGTCATTTTCTCTTATTGAACTCCAATGGAAAAACTGTTAACGCATCCCAGCAGAGTAATTTCATTACCGAGATTCGTTATATGTCTCAAACCCTTGTGTTCGCTGTATGTTCCGAGGCTAAAAATCGATTCTGGTGTTCTATCAACCAGCAGACTTTGCTTCACGAGCCTTCTGAAGCCGTTCTCGGATTGCCGCACGCTGTTCCTCTGTCAGCTCGCGCTTAGCAATAGGCGGTGCAAACCGAACCAGCTTACGCGGCACCTCGTACCACTTACACAGAATCAAGCCGTCTTTCGTGCGATGAACTCTGATGAGCTTGTACTCGTTAGGACACTTCTCGCACATCTTGTCCAGTTTGCTCCAGTAACCAGGGTCATTTGAACAGATATTGGCAACCTTATCCAGCGCTCCGATGGTGACGATTGTCTCCTGTTCCGCGCGAGTCATGGACACGCCGCCATGCTCAGGTATTGCTTTCACTACGATTTCTTCCACGTATTATCGCCGCTTTCTTCAAGAATTTTCTTTTGCTTTTCCAGGCACATTCCACATAGCAACGCGAAATGCATCATCTCCGAAATCAGTTTTGATTTTGCCATCCAAGCCGTCAGTTGTGTCATCAACATCGAAAATGATCTTATCTCCGTTGATTTCAAACAGATGTCCATCCCGTTTGCGCTTATTGCGGCAAGTTACATAGGTTTCGCCAGCGGCTCCCGTCTCGGCTTTGACCCACTTGGATGGAACGCGAATCATCAAAAATGACTTATCGCCGTCTCGGATCGAAAACTGGTCATACTGTTGGACCAACTCAACAAACTGTGCGGGGGTAAACTCGTGGGTGCCAACACTCAAAACGCTCATAAAGGTTCTCCTTTCTTTCTGGCTCTGCTTCTGCTTCTTCTCTTTCGCTTCTTCTTCTCTTCGCTCCTTGATGGTTCTTTTCCCTTAACAATCCTTTTACTCCTATAATCCTCTTATCACATCATCTTCATAATCACATTAACATCATCATCACAATTATTCATTCTGTTCTAAATTCTATTTCTCGCCACACTTCGCTCATCGCTCGCTTGGCTTCGAACGATTGCTTTATTGGCGATTGTTTTTCGCTGGTGATTTTCGTACAGAATGATTGAGAGATTGAATTTGGTTATCATCGAAAAGATGAATTATTGTTGCATTGCAATCGTCGTTTAAAAGTTTTCAACATCGTCCGTGAAGTTCTCCACTCTTTCACTGGCGACACGATATTCGTCCTTCTATTGTACAACTAATAGTCGTATCAGTCAATTGGTGAATTGTTCCTATTGATTGAATTTCACAACTTTTAAGCGTGAATTATTCGCCGCTCAAGAAATTCGAATCAGTCCCGCCCCAGCTCCAAGTTTTACACCAATTGCGCCAATCTCTGTAAAATCAGGATTATCGTAATTGACAGTCTGAGTGCAAGGACATTTGTTTTTGATATCGTCCCAGTCCATCCACCATTCATCTTTTTCATCGCTGACATACAGCAAACTGTCCATCATGCCGAGTTCGCGATGATAAGATCTTACAACCGTATAGACCAATGCATTATGTTCTTTTTCGAACTTATTGATTTCCTTTTTCAGATTATCGTCTACTGCATAGTAACAGCCCCAGGGTGCTTCACTATACATAACAATACCATCATGTTCAAAACATTCGATCGCCTCATGGAATAATCCATATGCTTTCATGCGCTTGACGGCTTCCGCTTTCTTCTCTTCAAGTGAAATTTTCATCAGTAGTGACTCCTTCCCCATCGATAATCTCAACGCTCTTAATAGAATTGACTACATAGATCCGCCCACGAAGCCGCTCCAGATTGATGAGAATCTCAGTAACCCGAGATCTTGCAACTCGTCCAATGGGTTTCCAGGAATGGTATGGTTTGCCAATCGTATCTACGAGTTCGACAGCCATATCGTCGGTGATAAAATCGAGCGTCGTAGCAGCTTCTCCATATTCCAATTTGTCACCAGTCTCAATGGAAGCCTCGTATGTAATCAGAATCTTTTTCATTATGTTTCGCCTCTTTCAATCAACATCCTTGCTGCCTCTTTCAGAATGCAGACGCCCTGAGCACAACTTGCCACGTCAATATCATTCTGTCTGTAAAGAATCCAAATCCCGCCAAAGAAACATATCGGGTCGCCAGCAGTATAACCCGCTGCATTCTGCCATAGGCCCAGACCGGTGTTATTGAACAGCTTGTCTTTCTTATAGGCTCGCCGCAGCTCTTTCAGCGAAATAGGAATATACTGTTTGACCTTATCCAGACCGCCCAGATAGTCGATATAACGAGCATAGATTTCGCGGTGATCGAGTTCTCTGCCCGTGCGCTTATCGATAGTGTTGTAGACAATGCCACACGCTTGTTCGAGTGTCACGGCTGCACCCTCCTCATTTATTGGATTTGCATTGATATTTTCTCTCAATCAACTCAGCATCTGCTAAGCTCATGCCATATCGCCACCGAATATCGACAACTGATTCGATCCAGTTGCCAGTCTTGCGGTTCTTTATGACGCGAACTTCTTCGACGTCTTTGTGAATCTGTGTGCCAGGCTTCGGAAGATAGGTCAAAACAGTTTCTTCAGAATGTTCCAAATCGTAAGAGCCAACAAATGTGCAATCACGTTTGATCAGATCAAAGATCTTTTTGCGGTTCTGTTTAGATAAGTTTCTCACAACTGCGGCCTCCTTCTCTATTATTCTTCCAGTGTGATGCCATCGTGACCAGCATTTTCGAGCGGTTCATCTTTTGCGATGGCGATGATTTCGTCCATATTGTTTTCGACCAGATACTTGACATCTTCCAGTCGCTGATTGATGATCTCTGTTGCCTGAACAATGACCGCGTCCGGCGTGATATACTCACAGTTACACTTCAGAGCCAAGATCAGGTCGTCAAACGTGACGGGATCGAGAATCGTATCGCTGGGAATCATGTCCTTACCGAGTTTCCAGTTTGCCATAATCAAAACCTCCTGAACTGCACAAACTTACCGTCCTTATAGCAGGGCGAGTAACACTGAAACCTCTGGCGATACCGTTCAATGAATGCATTCACAAAAACGGGTTCTCCCTGAATGATAATTGCTTCAGGATCAGACCATTTGACTTCATCGGCGGTATTCCATGCAATAAAACGAACCCGGTTTGACGAGTCGCTTGGAAGAATCGTAGGCGGTGTATAGTCACGAATGATACCATCCGTACAGAGCTTACGGGCTGCTTCGAGCTGCTTCGGCGACCAGTTCATAATGGGAAGTTCAGTCATGTTGATAACCATATTGAATAGCTCCTTTCAAATCAGGTCGCGAGTGATAATCTCTACAAAATCTTCATGCTGGATACCTTCTGCATTTTTCCAGCAATAAGACACATACGGACTATATGCATCTTCATCGAACTTTGCATCATAAATGCCATGATTGTGAATTGCACTGTCATAAATATTGCGGAGAATTTTGAGTGCATCTTCGCGATTCTTATGTACAGACTGAATAGCATGAGCGTATTCGTTCCAAGAGAAAGTACCGTTCTGCTTACGATAAGAATTCTCAACAATATATACAGGTACATTCATAGATGTGTGCTCCTTTTATTCCATTTCGATCGTGACACTGTTATATTCAGGGATTTGATGCATCACATCAGCTTCCCACATCTTGGCACAATCATAGCTGGCGAATGCACGGCGGACTACCTTGAGCGGGATTTTGCCATTGTTGTCGGCGTAGAATGTGATCTTGTAATGCTGGAGCCGATAGCCAGCGTCTGCATAATCGCCCATGCTGCGGAGCCTCCTTTTATTTCACTTCTCTTGCATAGCGGCGCTCATACCATATAGAAGTAAGAATGCTTGATTTCTGGGGCATACTTGTCCTGAGCAACACACTCCAGCCCAATGATGTGTTTGTTTCCTTGCAGGAGTGCCTTCTGACCCGGTGACAAAGTACAATCAAGCAGGACCCGCATTGCCGGCTGACCACCCTTCAAGATAACATTCTGATAATCGATCACATGGTTTTTGATTCTTGGCGGAAGGGATTTAATCAGTTTCGCGGTGTTCATGTTGATTTCCTCTTTTCTTTTTGCGTGTGTGCTATTACGTTTACTACGCATGTAGTGGATGTGGTTACGTCTGCCTCGGTACCACCAGTCGCCCGACATTAACTCACCAGTCCGCGTTTTGTCTCCCATATTTCAGGCGAGGAACATGGTCGGTGACACCAGATAGGTTTACATACAACCTATCAAAATATAATTTGGGTACCCGTTTGTGGCATTTCTTTATGGCGTCGCCCTTGCCACGTGCCAGCGGCGTCGAATCTATTCATTTTCAGACAAGTATCATCCGAGTGTCAGAACAGTTTGTATCGCCATCCCATGAAATTTCGCTCAGTAGAGTAAGACGCGACTCTTGCACCAAAGGCCACTCCTAACGAGCGGCACTGGATTTTACAATTCAAGCTATAAACCCTCCTTTCATTTAGTTTCGCTCATTCAAGAAACGCCCCATAATCTACTCTCGTCATCGATTTATCAGTGTGGCCATCACATCAAAATCAAATCGGATTTCATTATAGCTGCGGAGCGCCCGCTTCTTTACACTTCTGTATTCTGGGCTTGGGACCAGCACGGATTTCTGCAGTCTCCGTGGCCGCATTAGACTGAGCGACTATTGCCGCCCAGCCCCCTCTGCGAACACTTTGTTTAGGTTAGTCTTCCGAACAGTTGCACCACAAGACGTCCTCAATAATATCATCGAAGATGTCGTTTGTCGTGCCATTGGAATTCATTACCAAAGTAACCTTTTGGCCAATTTGGCAATCATAACCAGTTGCACACCAGACTTCACCACTCTCATCAACGATATTCAGAACTCGCGTACCATTTTCATAGTATGTCGCGCTGACAGTACCGCCGAGAATGTATCTGCCCGCTGGGTTAACCGTGAGCGACTGAACCAGATTGGGATTTGCAGACACGAACGACGCCGCGCTTACGCTCAGACTGAGGACGGCCGGCAGCAGCAACGAAATCGACAATGTTTTTAACCATCTCATCAGAAACACTCTCCTTGTTTGTCTTCATCTGAACTGCGGTGATGCTTGCATCGGCCATCGGCATACGAGCACCGAACACGAACTGGGTCTTGCGCCGGTTCACTTCGACCGGATACATGTAGTCCGGATTCAGATGACGCAGCGTTACCTCGTTTGCGGTAAACAATTCGCCACCAATATAGATAGACCAATACTCGATACCGCCACGCTTCTTGATAAACATGGGCTTCTTATCGAATTCGTTCTTGACACGATAAAACAGCATTTTAATTTCCTCTTTTCTTTGGTTTGTTGTATACTAGAAAGTGTCATATAACGAAATCACAATCACGACCAGAGCGGCTGTGATTACGATAACGTCATAAACACAATCTTCCCAGAGTGATAAAAGCCAATGTGAAATCACATCAACCACATGATTGAACTTGCGAAAACAGCCCAGCATATAGACTGCTACGCAAATCTGATATAATGTGTACGCCGTTGCAACGATGACAACGACACACACTGCCAGAAAGGTTTCAGACACTGCTGCACCCCCCTTATCAAATTCGCTGGAATTGATCCAGATAATAAAGAAGACCATACATTTTGAAGAATGCACGGTCAGTTGTTTTTGTTCGATTGATTTTGTAGAATCCTTTGTATTCCCGGCGGTCGCCCGTATTGATTGCAACCTCGGCTCTGATAGCATCAACATCTTCTTTGACAGAAAGGATCTCAACGCCGCCATAATTACAAACAGGATACACAGCAATTACTCGTGAGTCTTCGGGAACAGGGCGAATGCGCTTCATGCTTCGCAACTCCTTTCTGCGGCGTTACATCAGGTCAGCGCTCTTGAACACAGTATCGCCACGGCTCAGAGAAACCCGAGTAGATTTGTGGCTCAGCTTCATGTCAAGGCAAGCCTTTTTATAAGCAAGGAAAGCATCGTATTCGTTCACATACTCATATTCGAGGACCTTATTGAGGGTTTCGATACGAACAATGAAGTGCGGTGCGGTGACAGCTTTTTCCTTTTCGAGCTGCTGTAATGCTTCTTCGGTTCGGTTGATTGCGGCAGAGACACGATTTGCTGCAAGACGCAGGCCCAGTTCTGATACGACACAAGGGTGCAGATTAAATACTGCTTTCATCAGCAGATAGACATCTACGGCCTCGTCGAGTTCTGTATTCAACTCTTCGATTCGATTTTCGATTTCGTTCATACTACTACGTGTTCTCCTTTACACTTTAATTTTTATCGGCCGATAGTAAAAACCATTGCCCCCAGAACCTATCGCCTTCTTTTCGAGGCGATGAAACTCTTCGATAGCGGCTTCTTCAGTTTCATGAGTCTTGATGTCCTGAGCATCAAAATTCATGTCACTGATTTCATCGTCACCGAAGCATTCAATCATCATTGTGATATACATGCAGTCTCCTTTCAATCCAGCGATTTACCTTGGCTGCGGTCTTGGGGTTCGCTTCGAGGTATTCCATCAGGCCGTACCCGATTGCACCGAGTACGAACAGCCAGACAAGCGGACTCAGACATTGCGCCTGATAGCTAGTGTATCCGCCGGGGACGGTCAGAATCCATTTCATATTGAAGTCTCCTTTCAGTCAGCCCAGCACGTTGCCTTGCTTTCGTAGTGAACGCCGGCTTCTTCTAAGGCTTCAGTGTAAATTGCCGCCAGCTCTTTGTCGCCGAACATAATTGCGACATCAAGAGCGGATTTGATTGCAATGATAGACATGGAACATAACCTTCTTTCATACTGTTGTGCTACATGCTGTGCTTACAAGACTCTTTTTGACGGGCGACAACGTTTGTTCATTGTTACTGCGAGAGCCGCAGCGGACAGTGCGTCGTGCAACATTGCACGGGCGTTCACGCCGTAGACGCCTGAAATTGAATCTAAGGACGCTTTGCTCCACTTGTTGTCCACCATGGCATCGTCCATAGTGCCATAACAGCCGCCCCATCTACGACTGTCGGAACTGTCGATAGTCCAACCGATTCTGCTACCAAAATCGCCGCAAGACATATCGTCCACGGTGACGGTAAGATACTCACCGTTTTCGAGGGCAACAAGGATGCTTCCGGACGGCTGAGAGTATCCCCCTCCGTTATTTGCCGTATCGGGATTTGCGTAAGGGTTGGTTTCGCATCCCCAAAAACTAATCATGTGCGCATTCATAATGATTCTCCTTTCCTGTGTGTGTATATTGTACTGGTAGCGGTATACTATCTTCCCCGTGACCGCTAATCGCACGGCATACTGCGTAGCGCTGAGTTACAACGTGTGCAGCTGAAGAAAAGAGGTAAAAAGAAAACGCCACATTTTTGGTGTGACGAGTACGCTTAATCAGTTATGTTTACCCGACTTAATCGGGAACTGAGGGGTGAGAGGCCGACGATCGCTGTTGTCAAAATTCAAGCCCATTCCTGTGCCGTCCATGTATGTTTGCAATGAACGATTAAGGGCTTTCTTTTTGCCATTCATTTCAACACACTCTCCATAAAGAGAGCAGCTGAGCTTGGAATATTCGCTGGTACTCATGGACGATTGACTGTATTTCATTTTGAATTTTTTACGACGAATGCAGTCAGGATTGGATGCCTCTTTATGCCAAATCTCGGAATCTTTTTTCATTTCATCCCGGTCTGGGTTTACCATTTTGGTTTCCCAGTTATAAAGTTTGACACACTTGACTCGTGCTGCATCGATAATATGCGAAACGATTTCCTTGCTGGGCATATCGTCCCATCTGGTTTTCGTTTTCATATCACGGTGCTTGAGTCGCATTTCTTTCGTCTGAGGGTTAAAACGCGGCTCTGCGACAAATTCATAGTGGCCAAAAGTGCCATACAATCCCATATACGGCACTTTGCATCCGTTGTACGTCATACCCTTGCGGTTGACACATTGGATGACTATCCCGTTTTTGTCCTTGTACATCAAAGACGACCCCTTTCTTTTCTTTCGGACTCTTAGTTCAAAGCCCCTACGCCACGTCAAGGCGTCCCGATTGTAGGGGTGAGCAGTTTAACGTCATACCCGGGACAGCAGATGTTATTTAGGATTTCATACCCGGCGGGTCTCCTTTTCAGAGAATGATTTCGTGCCCCAAAACAGCTGCTCTAACGACAGCTCCATTGTGATACAGGCGGACTTCGTCATAGAATGGTTTATCGTACCATTTACTAGAAACGCTTCTTTCGAAACGCTTCATTGCATACTGTTCATTGTCAATTCTGAAAGGGCAAGTAGGAATGTCGGCATGAGTAACGATAAGCCACTTTCTCGCCATGGGCAAGATTACAGGCTCATCATACTGTTTAACGCCACGAACGGTGACGCTTTCACGAGTGATACCGCCGACCTTGGTCTTGGGTTTGTTGGGTTTCATAGAGTGCTCTAAAGAACCCCACAGAATCTTGCCGGTCTCGGCGTTGATGACAGCCTGTACCAACTGAGGCATATCACAGGCATGGAAAGCAGTCTCCATGTCCGTGGTATCGAGGGTCAGACCGTATTCGTTGAACACGATAGTAAACAGCATTTTTTTGTACCTCTCTTCTAAGTGTGCAAAATGCGCCACACTCTTGAGCGCTACGCATACCGCGTTGGAAAGAGGCCGCTTTGAACGGTGCGGCCTCGAAAGGGTATCCGGTTACTGCGTGTTACTGCTCAGCCTTGGCAAAGAACTTGCTCTTGCTTGCAAAGTCGTACTTGGAAGAGCGTGCCTTGCCATCGAAAGACAGACCCTTGGAGATAGTGACAACAATCTCGTCAATCATGGCCTTATCGCCGATACCCTTGACAGAGCCCTGTTTTGCGCGGTTTGCTGCAATCTTGAGATATTTGACGTCACAGGACAGCGCAGTGCAGGCCGCTGCCAGCTCTTCAGGAAGCATGGCGTTCCAGATAGCCTGGAGCTGAGCAAGGCGCTTACCCTTGTTGACAGGGCCGACAAAGCAATCCAGTCCCATATCTTTGAGGGTTTCTTCAACTTTGGTACTACGAGTCAGCTTGTTGGCGTTCAGGTCACTTGCAGTCTCTTCGGAAAGCATACCATTGAACAGCATAACCAACTTCTCATAGTGGCCATCACGGCAGAGAGTTACGCTCTTGTTGGGCATAGGCTCCCCCTTGTCGTTGGTCTCGACGGCGTTCAGGGTCTGATAGTACTGCTCCAAAGTTTTGAACTTAATGAGCATCTTTGCATCCTGCGTGGACAGAGCACCGCTCTTGGGGTCAGTGGCAATCTTGATACCCATATAGTAAGGGTTAGGAGCGTAGGAACGCCACATTTCAGTACGTTCCATAGCGCAGAACTCGGCGCACTTGTTATCACAAGCGGCCTTGTTGTTGTTCTCGACGGCCTTGTTGAGCGTGGTGGTGACGTTCTGAGACTGCTCAGCGGTCAGAACGGTTTTCTGCTCGTTCAGAAACTTCACGAGTTCGGTGATGGTCAGCTCGTTGAGCTTGCCAGCTTTGGCGATTGCATCGTAGTCAGCATAAACTTTTAACATAATTCTTTACCTCTTCTGTCTTTGGTGTATAACGGAACACGGCGCTTTGCCGTTGGTGGTAGTTACGTCTTCCCCGGTACTACCAAGCGTCCGGCCTTATGTAAAATGGTTACAATCGTAACCAAGTCAGGTTAGTTTCTTCTCTAGGGGTCCCGCCCCATCAAACAACTGTTATTCTCTGAAGCTTGTTAATTATCGCCATCTCTGACTTTGGCGTTTTCCATGCCCTACAACTGTAGCTCTGACCGCGTTGTAACTTTCCCGGTTGTGTTGTCCTCGGGAAAGCCTGTTATTCTTTTGTCAAGGTACACCGCCCCCGCAACTTCTCCCACGTTCTTGGGAATTATGCCTGTAATGCTCGGCCATCGGGTTTGGGCGCACTAATTGCTCAGATAGGAAACCCATGTTTTGGAATGGCAAGGCATAAACCTTGACCGGATACCCGGCGCGGCATAAACCGCCCACATGGGAAAATCCAAACTTTGCAATTTTCAAGGTGCGACTACTCCCGGAGTGGGTGCCGTTCCGGTGTTTCCCGCTCCCCTTGGAGTGACTACAGTATGCCATACTCAGAAATTTTTGCAACAAGTGTACAAACGTCCTACAAACGCCCTATAAAATCCAAAGCCGCTCCTCGCCTATATATAAATAAGTATAAATTCCAGATTGACAGCCACCGAATAACACCTAATAACGGAAGGTGCGATTCGCCGAAAGTCCGCATGAATCCTAGATTTTTCAGGCCATGAGGGGGGGCTGGTTAAAAATTCCAAAGCGGGGTCAGTTTGCCTCCTGCGTACCAGTTGATACATCTCCCCATCCTCTCTAAAACCCCTCGGATCGCACCTCAAAGACATCAAAATTCCATCAAACCAGGCACTGCCAGTTTGCAACATTTACACATACCAGACAGTGCTCAACAGCGCCTAAAATGCCCCAAAATCGTTCCGGAACTCGATCCGGTAAATATCGTATCATCGTTACATTTTATATAGTATTTTACTGCCAAGTTCACCTGTTTTTACCACTCAGCAGGGCTCGGAATGCAGTAGAAACATCCCAAAACGCAGTAGAAATGGCTTTATTTTGCCAAATTTGAGCATATTTTGCTTAATTTTGTATTGTTTTTTGTGCGATTTGCTTCATTATTCAAATATTAACAACTAAATATTTTATTCCGGTATACTGTGCAAAACTATTGATATTATGCGTGGCTGGGTGTATAATAAGGTATAAAGAGAAAAGCCCGCAGCGTTCTCCACAGCTGCGAGCTCATTCATTCAATCAAGAAAGTCACTTTTCAATAGTTATACCAAAAAATGGAGGTTTGCCAAATGAACTTTTACGACACCTCTGCCTTATTAGACCTAGGAGCCGCAGCTTTTGAACCAGCTGTGCTGCCTTTTCTGATTGCAGATATGACCCTACACGAGCTGGAAGAGATCAAAACCAGCGGTAAAAAGAGCGAGGAGATCCGTTATAAGGCCCGTACTGTCACTCGCTTGCTCGCCGAACATCGTGACGATGGTAGTTATACCGTGGTAGCGGTTCCTATGTCTTCCCTATTCTATATTCTTGATGGTAAGCCGATCAGCGACAACAACGACGCGACGATTATGGCGACCGCACGGTGGTGGTTGGATCAGCAGAAGCAAAACCTGGATGACTTACCTACTGTGTTCGACGAAGCAAGCAGTAACCAGGCCGCCTATATTTCTTCTTTGATTGATTCTTTCAAATTCGTTACCAGCGATTTGAGCTGTGCCAATATCGCCAGTGGCATTCTCCAGCTTCCAGTTGAGTTCACCTTCCCTAACGCAGCAACCATAAAGAATGACTACACTGGATGGACAGAGGTGTCCATGGATCAGGGTGGCGAGGAAGCATTAGCAATGGCCTACTCCAAAGATGTCGAACAAAAGAACTTGTTTGATACACCCACAAATGGTTATGTATTGATTCCAAATGCAGACGCAGACGGAGACACGGCTGGGCTTCGTTGGGATGGTTCGCGCTATGTACCTATTAAATACAAGAACCTGAACACCGCCTACTCAGGTAAAATCAAACCGCTCAACAATCAGCAAAAGCTCGCCTTTGACCTACTTCAAAACGACGACATCACAATCAAATTGCTTCTTGGTGTGTATGGCAGCGGTAAGGACTTTCTGATGGTTAATCACGCTATCGACTTGATTGAAAAAGGCAAATACGACAGAATCGTCTGGGTCCGCAACACCGTCGAGGTTAAGAATTCTAGGTCGATTGGTTTTTTGCCAGGTACCGCGAATGAAAAATTGATGCCATATGCGGGACCACTATCCGATACTCTTGGCGGCGATGTAGCTCTTGAGCGTGCCATTATTGACGGTTGGGTTAAGCTGGAACATCTGGGACCAATTCGAGGTCGAAGCTATAAGCGGTCTATTATCTATTGCAGCGAAGCAGAGAATCTTACTAAGGAGCATGTTCAGTTACTAATTGGACGTGTTGGCGGAGATAGTGTCCTGTGGCTCAATGGCGATCTGCGACAGATTGATGATGTTGTATTTGAGTCAAATAATGGTCTTCGGAAAGCGATCGAATGTCTCACAGGTCAGCAACGGTTTGGTGTTGTGTATATGCCAATCAGCGAACGAAGCGAGACCGCTAAACTGGCTGACCTATTAGACTAAGGGACACAGCAGAATGATAAAAGTAAGAATAGACGGCTTACGACTAATGGATTACATCTCTCCTACTGGTGACTGGAACTATGAAGCGATTGACGGTTTAGCAAAAGCTTTATATGACCGTTACAAAGAAGCGGAATTCGAACAGATAGTAGAGCTATTCAAGAAATACATAGGAGAACAAACATGACCGATATTATTTTATCCGTTCAGAATAACGAACCGGTGGTATCCAGCCGCCAGATTGCTAAGAACTTTGGCAAGGAGCATAAAGATGTGCTTGAAGCCATTCGCACGAGGACGGCGGAAAATTCCGCTCTCCTCGAAATGTTCCATCTGACTGAGTACACCACCAGCCAGAACAAGAAGTTGCCCATGTACTTAATGAACCGGGACGGCTTTTCGTTTCTTGTGATGGGTTTTACAGGCAAGAAAGCCGATGAGTGGAAGCTGAAGTATATCCAGGCTTTCAATGAGATGGAGAAACAGCTAATTCAGCCGAAGCAGTTATCAAAAACTGAAATTTTATCTCAGGCACTTTTGATTGCTCACGAAGAACTCGAAGAAAGTAAAAAGCAGGTTGCAGCTTTAGCTACCAAGAACGCTGAGCTTACTCCGAAGGCGGAATTCGCAGACGCCATCACTGCATCCAAAGCGACTATCCTCATTGGCAGCCTCGCTACATTGTTGAAGCAGAACGGATGCGACATTGGTCAGAATCGCTTGTTCAGATATCTGCGAGAGAACGGCTACCTCATCTCACAGAATGGCGACCGCTATAACACGCCGACGCAGCGAGCTATGGATATGGGGCTGTTTGAGGTTGAAACTTCCCTCTTCACCACGGCGTATGGCAACGCGAAAATCTCCTACACAACACGGGTCACGCCGAAAGGACAGCAATACTTCATTGACAAATTCGTAAAAGAGCGCGGTGCAAACCTGATGATGCCGGAGGCCGTGTAAACACGGAGATCTCAACATATGACAATCGATAACGTGATAAACAATCTCTATGATGCTCTGAGCAAAAATCAAGATACTGTCTGGTTCGACTATCAAGGATTCCGCTGGGAGCTTGGCCATGATTTACGTTTTCATCCACGACATATACTTCATCCAGGAAATTGCTCTGAAGATCGACGTGCGGCTCAATACAGTTGTCCAATTCCCTACTATCCTGAATTGGAAAACGAATGTATATGCGAAAGCTTGTTATGATTGATAGAATACGTAATTTGTTCAATAAATATAAACATAGAATTGACAACAAAACCAGAACACTAGTATACGGTTCGCAGTATCGATACCCAAGAAGACTTTATGAAGGAGAAGATCATATGCGTGTTTTATTCGTGCATCCAAGCAATTACGACTCAGTATGCGCGTGGTATGAAGGATTAAATTCTACGCAGAAGCATCGAAAAGTGACAGTGATTTGTAAATCCCCTGATGAATTTTGGCAAAAATTCGATAAGGTCAAATTCGGCGTAGAATATACGATGTTCTACTTTGATGAATGTCTGGGACCGGCTGATTCTATGAAATTTTTTAAAGCGCTTGTGCCGCTATATGGCGAAGAAGACGCTCGATATATTTCAGAAGAGAAAATGAGATTTACAAACATCTTTAACATAATGGCTGCGAATGAGTTTAACAATTTCAAACCCTTTCATATCATCCCAGAGTGTTTAAACGACGTGATTCGTCAAGCGATGGAAGAAGCACAATCCGAATGTGTTTGCAGGTCGCTATTGTAAGGAGCAAAAATATGGAAAGAATACTAGCGCCACGAGGCGGCGGACGTACATATGCGATCTGCGAATATGCTGTCAAGAACAACTGCAATATCTTGGTGCCGATGGACGGGACAGCTATATTATGTGTACAGGACTATATCAAGGAAATCGCAAGGAATCTTAATATTCAATATTATGGGTATAGGGTTGATCATCAATGCCTTATAGTAGATTTACAAAGCAGATATCGTGGAGAGTACAGTATTTATGTGATGACAACCACTTGCCTTCCTGATAATTATCGTAGATTGCACTTAGAAGATAAGCCACTTGTCGTCGATGATATTGACCGATGTTTTAAACTCATGTGTTTTCCGAACGTGCAAATCGATGCCTGTTCTCTGATGACATACAATCCAAGCGAAGTTGCGCTTACACCGCCAGCTGTGCTACAGAGCGAGTGCGTCTGCGACAGCCTGATATAACAACAGAGGTACTCGACAATGAATAAAATTGATGCGCTGCGTGATGATTGTCTACAGTTGAAATATGGATATCCAGACGACAATGATAGCGAGTTTACTTTTGATTGTACTAAATCTGGTTTCAAATAGAGTCAACCTACTGATACTACATTGTGGACTTCAAACGAAATGATATCTTATATTGACGAAAGTGAAATCGAGCGTCAAGCTATGGCAGAAATAAAATTCTATGGATATATGCATGACCCGATTTTTACGGTAGAGATTCCAAATGAGGATACAGAGAACGAGTGTATCTGTGAATCACTTCTATGAGGTAAAGTATGGAAAACGAATTACTGATACCAAATGATAAGATATATATAATTCCAACAAATCAAGGAAAGCCCGTAAAAATAGTGCTTGAAAACGGCTCAAGCATAATGACGGCAGATTATAGCGATTCACATCACACTATTCAATTCGATAAATGGGCTGATTATAACACCATGGTTATTAGTGGAACTTTACAAGAGTTTATCGAAGATTATGTATCGAAAAATTTTCCAGAAGAACATACGGTATCGATCTATAACGAATGTGTTTGTGAAAGTCTATTATGACAGGAGGTGAGAATTTTGGATGAATCAGAAGTAACGATTGTGCCAGATATTGTCGCCAGACTTGATACTATAGATAATCTTATTTATACAACACGAGAGACTGTTGGAAACGCCTGTGAGCGTGCAAACAGAGCGAATGACATGTCTCAATTTGCAATGAGTTATACGGACACTATAAAAACAACAGTAGACTCATATGAAGCCATTATCGAACAACTACAAGATAGAATTACTAAAATCGAGCACAAAATAGAACAATTAACAGGGCCTTGTTACTGCGAGTCCCTTCTATAAGGAGAGAATACATGAAAGAAGAAAATTTTTCAAAAGAGGACATTTATAATATTGGGTTTGCCATAGTTGACGCAGTGCGCGATTATGCCGTCACATACGAAGACATTATCGATGCAATTCAAGTTTATGCCGAGTGGCAGGAGCTGATTGGTGGTGCCTCGCTTTATGATACGCTTTGGATGGAGGATGGCACCCCGATGGCCCCTTCCCTGACGCGATATTTGTATCACAAGCTATACGGGTTGGAAGAATATGAAAACAACGAGGAGGATTACGGCGATGAGTGACCGCAAGCGAGACAAAATTTCGAAGAGTACATATATGCGCGAGGCCCGCAAACAGCGTATGATTGAGAATCAGTTCTTGTATGAAGTCGAGAAGGCGCAGGAAAGTGATGAACGGCAGAAGCAGTCAGAACGGCGGAGACCGCATAAGTATGATCGCTGGGGCGATGAAGATTAAGGAGGACGAAGTGTTATGGATAAGGAACCAAAGAGAGATGAAGCGGAGCAGGATGACATTGCCGAGATTCGTGTTCGATCCGTACCGTTAATGGTACTCATTGCTGGAACTTTGAGTAGCGTGGATTTCGTTGGTTGGATGTTTACAATAGCTGAAATGCTTGTCGTATTTGTGTTGACATATCAGATTCTAGGACGAGTACTCTTTACGGCACTGGTGGTTACTCCCTGTTTAGTGGTATTCATTAGTAAATGCCTAGAAGCTTATGATGAGATCATGTATGGTGATGACGGCGATATGAGCAGCGGCGATGACGATTCGCACTTTGGAGACCATTGGAATAATCTTACTGGAGGAAAGAAATAATGAAATTCGTTGATTTAACAGGTAAAAAATTCGGGAAATTAACTGTATTAAATCAAGAGGAAGATTACATCCAAGCTGATGGCCGTCACAGATCTAGATAGAAGTGTATTTGTGAATGCGGAAACGAATGTATTGTTGATGGAGACGCACTTAGAACCGGAAACACAAAAAGTTGCGGATGTTTAAAGCATCGGAAATGGGCAAAAGATCTTACCGGACAACGTTTTGGAAAATTAACTGTGGTTGGTCGTTCGCCAAAATATCTTAATCAAAAAGTTTATTGGCATTGCAAATGTGATTGTGGTAATGAAGTTGATGTTATAGGCTCTTTGTTGGTTAATGGACGGTCAAAGACTTGTGGATGCTCTCATGTTACACAAGGTGGTTTTGGTAAATCAAGACTTTATGAAGTATGGTTTGCTATGATGTCTCGTTGTACAAAACCCGAAAACAAACATTATTCTAATTACGGTGGACGAGGTATTAAAGTTTGTGATGAGTGGCAAGATTTTTTAAAATTCAAAGAATGGGCAGATAAAACAGGATATGACGAAACAGCTCCTAGAGGCCAATATACCATAGATCGGGTTGATAATAATGGAAACTATTGTCCAGAAAATTGTCAATGGAAAACAATGTTGGAACAAGCCAACAATAAAAGAAATACTCGCATGATAGAATATAATGGAGAGAAAAAATCTATTCTAGAATGGTCTAAATTAACAGGGCTGTCCACTAGTTTAATCAGAAGCCGTTATGATAGAGGTTGGACGCCAAAAGAAATATTAACAATTCCATTTGGTTGTAAAAGGAGTGAAATAGTTGATCAGTCCTAAAAGTTACACTGTTCGCAAATATCCTCTAAGTCTGTTTATAAAATATAATTACAAAATTCCGGCAGAAGTTGCGAACGATGCACAATATCAAGTGCTCCAGTCTGATACAATGTTACTTCGTCAGATTAGAATTGTGTCAAACAACTATGACGATTACAATCCTTTTATCGTATTTATCGATGCAACTGGCGCTCAGAATAAGCCAAAAGTAGTTCGTCACTTGATTGAGCATGGTGCAAAAATCGGTAAATATCATTTTTCTTTTGGCGACCGCAGCGCTTCTATGATTCGTCAATTTATTTTCTCAATGGTTGAATCTCACATTTGGCCAGAAGTTAATAAGCGAATCAGTATGGATTTGGATTTCAAAGACAAGCCGACGGTACTTAGTAAATATTATGCTTATCGCGGTCTTGTGCTTTCAAGTTGTCATTGTATCGCACTTCGAGAATAGTTCCCGAAAATTGTTGTTGTACCAGATACTTTTACAACTATTCCAAATCAAAAGATTAAATATGTTCGTGACGAAGAAGTCGAATTCGTAGATCAGAAAACCGGGGCAAAACGCACTTGGAAACAAAAAGCAATCGCTAAAAAAGAAACAGACATTGAAATCAATATGTTTGATGGATGCGGTATTGCTCATCCTTCTTTGATGCGCGAAGTAGAGCATCGAATTGGGACAACGGAACGAATCAATAGTATGGTGTTTCGTATGCCATATTTCAAAGGTGTTTTCAATGAAATGGATTATGTTTCATTTTACGAAGAGCGTGGTGTTACCGAAATCACCGACATTTGGGGTATCAAACATTCCGTGACTCGTGATGCAGAGCCGATGTTTATTGCTTGTGAAAGCATGTACAAGGGATATAAATATTTTAAGCAAGACGGAACTGCTAATGACTGGAACCGCTACAAAGAACTTGCTTTGAAATACGATCATGCATTAGGTATTGCAAAATGGAATTATCAAGCAGATAAAGAGGTTTTAGTTAGCTTAGGAAATTACCAGCTTATCCAAGACTTACAGAATGTTCCATTTGATGAATTCAAACATCTAGCAGATAAATCAGTAGATTGGTATGAAAAGATTGTAAGTGGCGATCCGATTTTTACATACTGTTTTCTTGGCGCATTATCTGATAATACTGAACCACTCAATCATTATGTTGCGGCTATTATGCGCAATCCAGAAATGGTCCACGAGCCAAGTGTTAAGGACTATTTTCATAGTCTCCTCGATAAATATCGCAATGGATTTAAGTGTGGAAAGCTATTTTTTAACGCAACATTTAAATTTCTACTTCCAGATCAAATCGCTTTAATGGAGGCTATTGCAGAACTTCCTATAAAGGGTTGCCTTAAAGCCGATGAGTTTTATAGCTTTGATAGGCGCGGTGTTATTTTAGGTGAACGCGCATTGGGGCGCAACCCACATATATGTCACCAAGAGCATGTTAAGCTAAAAGGTGTTGACAATGAATTGACACAAAAATATTGCAGTCATCTCGTCAACTGCTGCATGATTAACGTGTTTTCAATAACCCCGCAACGCTTGTCGGGGGCCGATTATGATGGAGACTTAACGCTGTTGTCAAATGAGCCAATTATTATCAATACTATCCCTGATGATGGATATGTTACTATTGATATTGAAGACAAAGTAACTAGTCTTGCCCAAGTAGACAACCTTGAAAATAAGCTCGCTTGTACTCTTCGTGGTTTAAAAAGTATGATTGGCGAGATCAGCAACATGGCATCTGTATATCATAACCGGGTCGCACGTACAGAGGAAACAAAACAGCTATATGAGGGCTATATTGATCTTCTTTCTGTAGCAAACGGGAAAGCTGTGGATTTCGCAAAAACCGGCGTGCTCTACCCTATTCCTCGTCAGATCAGTAAATGGGCAAAAGCAAGTGGAATGCCATATTTCTTTAAATACAACGGTCCTTATTATGCACGGCTGCACAATCTTAGCAAAGCCCATAGTAACATGAACCTACTCTGCATGAGCCTAGAGCGCTGGGAACGTGGTGTTCGCTGGCATAAAGAGCCCGCTGGCAACTTTGATTGGCACATTATGTTCGATAAAGAAATCGGCTATGACCAGTCGGTATTTGACCAGATCGAAGCCATCTTCCTTGATTTCAATCGTTACCGTAAGGAACAGCTTCTCTTCGAAAAGAAATGCCACAATTGGCAGCTCTACAAGACCGAGCTAAAAGATAAAATCACAAAAGAAGAAGCTAAGACCTATGAAACCAACTGGCAGGCAATCTATAACGTGTATCGTAACAAGTGCAAGCTAATCTGTCCTGATGTTCGTGAGTTGGCCAACATTCTAGTAGTGCTGTGCTATGAGAAGTATCCCAATAAATTCAAGAAGTTCTTGTGGCACATGGCCGGCGCTGGTGTGATCGAAAATATCAAGCCGGTTCCTGTTCAGCTGCCAGTTCACGATCCGAACGGCGAGTATGAATACCTTGGCCAGCGATATAGTCTGGCTGAGCCGAAAATCTATGAAGCAAGAGTAAAGTAACAAAGGAGTTTATCATGTTTAATCCATTCAAAAAGAAGAAATCACAACAAGAAGAACCTCCGCAGCAGATGGAATGCCCTAAGTGCGGCGGAATCATGACACTGACAAATGGACTAACATATACATTCCACTGTCGTGGACAGGAACTCGAAGCCTCAAATGTTACCGCCATGAAATGCGCGAATTGCGGCGAGATGATGTTTAGCTGGGATGAAGCACAACGTATTCAAAAATTCGCTCATGAATCTGTATTGAGTGAGATGAAGCCTGTAGAGGGGCATAACAGTGAAGCGTGAAATTCATAATGTTGAACAATACCGAAAAAATCCTTGGCTGTTTGTACGAGATTTCTGGGGAATAAATTTAAAATGGTATCAAATCATGCTTTTGAATTTAGCATGGAAAGGACGTTCTTGAAAGGATGGTTTATGGCCTATACGACATTTTACTGCAATGAAAATATACTACTTGACAACTGGAAATACTATCACGAGTCAAACCTGATGTTGCGAAACCTGCTGAAGCGGGCCTCCCTCTCCCCTATTGAATGCGCCACGATTTATTATGAGCGGATGAAAAATCCCGAGTCTGTCAGCTATGACCGCAGCCACTTGATCCAGACGTTCAGCAGAGGCCGCAAAAATAACGCGCCCATACTTGACGTACATCAAGTTGTGCTTTATCAGAAAGATTTGAACTATATTACTGAGGCACGTCGGAAATATCACATCAACTATGCGCAACTTCGCGTTTTGTTTGGGGTGATATTCTTCTGCCGACTGTACGGAAGCGACACCTTTGCATTAGACACCGAATTCAAGATGAAGCGTTTCGGAGGTTGCTTTGAAGAACAGACGGAAATCATGTACTGTGCTGGGAAAAACTAGGATGACGGCTACAATACCGTGCGTGGCATGAAAGAAATTTCAGACAACTATCACTTGTTGAACAGAACAAGTACTGACGATATTGGATGCCTATATCAGTACCCAAATTTTACTCTTGATAAGAATGACACGATTGCGTACACGTTCAATGTGACGCTGGAAAACAATCGGCTTAATCTAAGCGCTATCGTGCGTGAGCTGTTTGACCCGAAAGAATGTTATTGCACAGTATGTGGCGAACAGTATCATTCAGAGAAGCCAAACGCCAGTAGATACTGCAAAGGATGCGCCGCTAAGAAGGAACGAACACGACTGGCAAAATATAGGCGAAAATAACGAAATGCACGAAATGAACTTTACTTTCTTAATATATGAAAGGGTGTTGTATATTTCACTCTTTGATTTTAAATTAAAAAGGAGAACTAATATTTATGGTTGAAATTACTAAGAACGAGGCTACTTATCTGCGGAAGGTTATTCCCAATGTCCATATTACCCGCACCACCCATAAGTGGTATGCTGAGGAGATTAAGTCTGTTCTGACTCAGCTTCCTGGGAATGTTGAGGCCGAGGCGGCTCTACGCGAGTTCAATCGCACTCAACGCACTATCTCCAACTTTGAGATCTGAGGTGCTGAATGGACGAATTTAAAAAGAATGCTTTTCGTAAGATGGAGGACGAATCTTTCGATGAATATATGATGCGGATTGGCAATGCGTGTCATGAGCATAATCTGACGTGGAACGAAGCTGCAGAGATTTTAAATGATGCGACAAGTTCCAATTATGGGGAATGTGCTTATCGAAAGAAATATAAGTCATGGAAAGCTGGTTACGACTACGCGCTTGAACATATGCACGGAGACGCTGTGGCAGATGAGTTACAACGATTGAAGATAGAACAGGTTAAGATACGAGATGAACGGGCTGCAACAAACAAGGTTTATCGAGATATTGCACGTGCTGAGTCTATCAGGGATATTATCGCAAGTGCTGTTATGCCCTATGACAAGAATGATTTCCTGAATATTGTACAGTACGAAGGCGGTGGTCGCGATGTGATTGTATGTTTGTCTGATTTACATACGGGTGCTGGAATCGATTCTGCTTGGAATAAATTTAACCGCGAGATTTTGAAAGCACGATTAGAGAGCTACGTTGCTCAGGTGTTTAACATTGTAGAACGCCACGCTGCTGAGAAGATTCACGTGTTGCTACTTGGGGACCTCATCAATGGCCACATCCATGTAAACACCAGAGTGCAGAACAACGAGAATAGCATCGAACAGGTCATGACGGCTGCCGAGCTTGTGAGTAATTTTGTAGCCGAGCTGTATGAGGTATGTCAGCATATTGATGTATATTCGGTCAGTGGTAATCACTCACGAGTATTCCCCAGTAAAGAGGATCAGGTGGCCGGCGATGAACTTGAAGCGCTTATTCCGTTCTATATGAAAGCACGGTTGCAAAATTTGGCGGGCATCGAAGTAAAGACAGATAAACTTGATCCGACATTTGGCGGATTTAAAGCTCGTAACAGCTTGGTGATGTATGCACATGGAGATAAGGACTCCCCCGCTAACGTCGTTGAACACTTGACCATGATGGTGAAACAGCCCATTGATCTAGTTTTCCTCGGACATCGCCACACGAACGGAATGACTACAGTGCATGGCACGAAGGTTATCGAGAGCGGCTGCGTATGTGGTACTGATAGTTTCGCTGTTGGTATTCGTAAGAATGATATTCCGCAGCAGGCCGTAGCTGTTATTGCTGATGATGGTTTGATTTGTCTGTATGATTGTAAGCTAGAGAAACCAAGTAAAATTATAATTTGATAAATTTTTTGACGCTCCGGACTATGGTCTGGGGCGTTTTTATATGTCGCAGGTGACAGCGCCGGTGTGCTGGCTGGGCTCATAATCCAGTATAGTGCGGATCGTCCCCGCAACCTGCACCCACGAAATTAAATTAAAAAGGGGGTTCTAAACTAAAGAGATGGAAGAAAAATTTGTAAAAGATTTGGGAGGCGATTACTTCTACTGTTATTCTAGACGAACGGCGTTGTTTATCCGTTCTATGGGAATTTTCTATGAAGAAATTGGGGAGCACCCTACTACGGGCTCTGTATATACAAAATTCCGCAAAACAAAGAAGCTGAATGCAATTCTTAAACTCTAGAATGAAATAAGATATCGTTTTGATGACATGACGGATGATGGAACGGTGGTGATTGGCTATGGCCAGAACTACCGCAGATAAGAAGCCTCCTCGTGTAAAAATCCCTGATTCTTGGAGCGGTGGAAAATGCATGTGCTGCGGGAAAATTTATAATGTTCGGAAAACTAATTTCTCAAAAACACAGAGCCAATGGTTTGCCGGGAATGACGGGTATCTTCCGTGGTGTAATGAGTGTCGAACTAAAATATTTGACTACTATGCAAAAAAGTATGGCAATGAAGATGAGGCCATTAAGCGTCTATGTATGATGTTTGATCTGGTCTATTCCGATGATATTCTCGCCATGGCTGATCGTTCTACTAAGACGTCTACGCCGAAGATCAACCTGTATATGGGGTTTTCAAATATTCGGCAACATGCTGGTGAAACCTATGATAATACGATTGACCAAGAGAAAAAAGATGCGCTCGCAGCTGGCAAGACCACTGGTACTAAGGTTACTCTGAAAATGACCAAATTTTGGGGAGCGGGGTTGGATGAGCGCGACTATCTTTTCCTTGATGAGCATTATCAGAACTTAATTACTCGTCACGAATGCAAGACGGCCGCACAGGAAATTCTGTTCAAACGTATCGCAAAGGCAGAACTGAACTGTGAAAAGGCCGACGCTACTGGCGATACCAAGAAAATCAAGGAAGCCAATGATAATCTACAGAATTTGATGGGGTCTGCTCAGATCAAGCCGAATCAAACCAATGATAATACACTAGCCGAGACGAATACGTTTGGCACTCTGATTCAGAAGTGGGAAGAAGAAGAGCCAATTCCGGAACCGTCACCCGAATGGCAGGATGTTGATGGAATTGGAAAGTATTTCAGAGTATGGGTGCTGGGTACGTTGCTGAAGATGTTCAATTTGCCAAATCCTTATCAGGATGAGTTTGATGAGGAAATGGAAAGATATACGGCACATAAACCAGAATCTGTAGAAGATGACGTTGCAGATACGAGCTTGAGAGAAGCCATTTTTGGTCCTGGTGAGGCAGGTGGTTTATCTTGAGTAACGGGAAAATGTCCGATAAAGAAGTGGCAAGCACCAAATCTGAAAAGATTATGAATGCAGTTGCTATGAGGGCTAGTTTTTATAGAGCCAATCCTCAACGCTTTGCAAAAGACTATCTAAATTTGACATTAAAGCCATTCCAAGAATTACTGTTGTTCTTGATGGTAAAATGCACAGGCTTCTGCTTTATTGCCGCACGCGGCCTCGGCAAGTCGTTTCTAACTGCCGTCTTTTGCGTGATTACTTGTATTTTATGGCCGGGTTCAAAAGTCTGTATTGCATGTAAAGTCCGTAGCCAATCTATCAGTATTTTGGATGAAAAAATAATGAAGGAGATATATCCAAATAGTCCTCTTCTACGGTCCGAAATCAAAAAAGTTGACATCAACAACCAAAAAGCAGAGATCATATTTAAAAACGGAAGCTACATTAAAGTTGTCACTGCAACTGATAGTAGTCGTGGTAGTCGAGCAACGCTTCTTATCTGCGACGAATACCGTCTCCTATCAAAAGATGTTATTGATTTGATTTTGAAAAAGTTTCTGAACATTGTTCGGCATCCGGGTTATCTAGACAAACCGAAGTATGCACACTTGGCAGAGCGGAACAAGGAATTTTATCTAAGCTCCGCATGGTTCCAGAATCACTGGAGTTACGAAAAGTGTAAAGACTATTTCGTCAACATGATCGATTCTCAGCGAAAATATTATTGTGTTTCGTTTCCTTATCAAATGTCAATTAAGAGCGGTCTTTTACTTAAAGAGGCTGTCGAAGACGAAATGAGTGAATCGAGTTTTTCAGATTTAACTTTTGCTATGGAAAATGAGTGCAAGTGGCTTGGAGCTACTGAAGGTGGACTATTTCAATTTGATGACATCAATAAAACTCGCGTCATTGAAAAAGCTTTCTATGCACCAAATATCGTTCTCTCTTCTGCTGCGATGGATATTCCAAAGAAAAAAAACGGAGAGATTCGTATTCTCACTGCAGATATTGCACTGATGAGTTCCAAGAAAAACGATAATGACGCAACCAGTATCTTTTTGAACTGCATGATGCCGAATAAATCAGGGTGCTATACGAGCAATTTCGTTTACTCCGAAAACGTCGAAGGTATGATTACTCAAGACCAAGCTTTGAAGTTGCGTCGTTATTTTGATTATTTCGACTGCGACTACCTTGGCATCGATGCTCGCTCTATGGGCATTCCATTGATTGATTTGCTCATGAAAGATATATACGACCCCGAAACCGGTGAAACCTATCCTGCTATTAGCTGTTGCAACAATCCCGACGTAGCCGATCGTTGTTCTGATAAAAGTGCTAAGAAGGTTATTTGGGCCATTATGGGCAGCTCACAGTTTAATAGTGACGTGGCCATCGGGCTCCGTAGCGGTTTCCAGCAGGGACGTATTCACTTGCTTCAGAGCGAGTATAGTTGCGAAGATCAATTACGCAAACTCTATAAAGGTTACGATAAGATGTCTCCCAGCGAACGAGCCGCGCTACAGATGCCGTATATCAATACAGGCTTGGCCGTAAACGAACTCGTTAATCTGGGGTATGAAACAATAAACAATGTAATTAAGGTCAAGGAGAAATCCGGGTGTCGTAAAGACCGCTACTCTTCCCTGTCTTATAACTACTATATCGCTCAACAAGTCGAACGTAGTATGGAAAAGAAAAACAGGAGACCCACTTCTCTCACGTTTGACTTTAGAGCACCGATATTAAGGAAGGGAGGTCTGTAATGGCTGAAGATAAAATGCAGAAAAAGGTCCGTGTGACAAATGCAAAGGACGGCAAGAGTTCTTATATTACATATCAGGACCTTCTCACCGGTGTTTATGCTAATCTATCCAAGATTGGTATTCGCAACCTTGAATCAACATCAGAAACAAATCCGACATATACCAAATACACTAAGGATCAGCTCGTTACATATCTTGGCAATCCCGCCAGCTATGAAAAGCAGCTTCGAAAGATGAGCAAGTATCTGTTCAATATTTCGAATTACTACCGCCGACTGATTCAATATTTTGCAAATATGTCCACGTTTTCTTATACTATTTCTCCTTATGGGCTCGATCGTTCTAAGACGGTTAGTGCGAACAAGTTTAAGAAAGCGTATTATTCTAGTGTTACTGCAGTCGAACTTATGAATTTGCCACACGAAGCAACGAAAATGTTTACCATCGCATTCCGTGATGATGTTTATTATGGATATGAGTGGGAAACAAACGACAGTGTGGCTTTTCAAAATCTTGATGCAGATTATTGTAAAATCAGTAGTATTGAAGATGGCGTATATAATTTCGCGTTCGATTTCTCATACTTCGATTCAAATCAAGATAAATTACCAAACTACCCGCCTGAGTTCCAAACCATGTATAACACATATAAGACAAATACTCAGTTGTACAAATGGCAGGAGCTCGATAGCACAAAGTCTATTTGTATCAAGGTAAATGAGCACGATTATATTCCGATTCCCCCGTTTGTGAGTCTGTTTAGTGCTTTGGCAGATATTGAAGATTATCGCGCAATCAGTAAAAATGCGAGTGAGACTAACAACTACAAAGCTCTCGCCATGGAAATTCCGCTTGGCGACAATGGCGAGTTTCTTATTGATTACAACGACGCTAAAGAGTTCTACGACATGATGACGAATGTTTTACCGCCTAATATTGGTGCAATCTTGACGCCCATGAAGCTTACCGATTGGAACTTCGATCGTAGTGGCGCTAATAGTGATACAAACGAAGTTGCAAAAGCAGAAGCATCTTTATTTACAGAAATTGGCGTTAATAAAATCCTGTTTGGCGGTGGTGAAGACCCCTCTGCTTCCACATTGAGTATTTGCACTATAAATGATCAGATGATTGTTTTTGCCGTTATGCGCCAGTTGGAGAGATGGGTGAACAGAAAACTGAAGTCTGTGTCGAGTTCTTATAAGTTCCGTATCAACTTTTTGCCTGTGACTCATTACAATATCGCCGAAATGCATGAACGATATTTAAAGGACGCCACATACGGTATGCCTACTCGAACTGCTGCTCTTGCAACTGCAGGTTATGCTGGTACTGATTACGAAAACATGACCTATCTTGAAAACGAAATCCTCGGTCTTAGCAATGGCGAAATACCTCTTAAGAGTTCTAATACTCAGTCTGGTTCTGCCGGGGATGAAGGCGGTCGCCCAACAAATGCAAGTAAAGGCGAGGGCTTATCTGACGCAGGCAATGTAAGCGCGGATCGACAGGAGGGCTGATATGGAAGAAGAGATTTTTGAAATCATCATTCATGGGTCTCACGCCGCCGGGATGGCTAAGTTTCTGACTGATCGAGGAGCGCTGCTTCTTCGAATAGATCCGGTAAACAAATATGTCTTTATTAACGATAATATATTTAAGAATGCTCTGGCTGAGTTGCAAATTGCGATTCGCCAGGGCTTTTATTTTGATGGCGAAACGGAGGTGAAAACAGAATGAAAGAGCGATACCCTATTTCTTTCACTAAGAAAAACGAATATTCAAATTCTGATTTTCGCTTCATTGATGTCAGCATTGATGTGATGCATACGGGCTCAAATCGAAATAAGACCAGTTTTACGAAGGATGTTATTTCAAAAGCCATTCCAAGTATTTGCAATACACCTATTCTTGGCTATGTTGTTGACGAACTTGACGAAGAAGACAAGGACTTCAAGGGGCATGAACACGAACTTCGAATCACCGATAAAGATGTGAAGTATGTTTATGCTGGACAGGCTTATGGCGTTATTCCTGAATCCTGCAACCCCCGCTGGATTGTTAAGGATGATGGAAACGGTACCGAACGTGAATATCTTCGTGTCGATGGTTTGATTTGGACTAAATTCAATGACCCAGTCGATATTTTCACCCGTGATGGCACTAAAAATCACAGCGTTGAATTAACAGATATGGCCTGTGGCCCCGCAGATAAGAACGGCGACGTTCCTGTGGGGTCTTTTCTTTTTGACGGATGCTGCATTCTGTCTACAACTGATCCGAAAATTCAGCCAGCTATGACGGGAAGCTGTGTTACCGCCAATTTTTCTGTTGAAGACATCACTTCACAGATTCGAGAGCGGCTCTATGAGTATCAGGCTCTTCAGCAGAATTATACTGCACAAAATGAAAATCCATCCGATGAGGAGAAAGGAGATATAACACCGATGAATGAAAATGAGAAGAATTCGGTCGTAACAGAGAACACCACGACCAAGAATCCCGAGATCGAGACTCCTCCGGCAGAGAATGCCGTACAGGAGCCAGAGACCCAGACCACCGAAAATTCTGTTCCCGCAGAGGGTGAAGGCGAAGCTCCTGCAACTAACAATACTATTGCTAATGCGGATGAGGGCACAACCGCTCCCGCTGAGAATACTGCGCCGACTGAAGAGGGCGAGTCCGCTGCATCCAGCGAATTTACTTTGACCGCTAATCAGCTTCGTGATGAGGTTTATAATGCGCTGCTTGAGATTCAGGTTCCTTCTCGCTGGGACCCTGAATGCATGATCCCTAAGTATTGGCTCACTGATATTCAGGACAACGAAGTTATTGTAACCGATTCTGGCACATATCAACTGATGGGTATTCCCTACTCTATGAACGGCGACAATGTTGTTCTGGAGTATGAGAATATTAAACGTAAGAAGGTCGTTTATGAGGACTGGGATAATGGCGACGTAATGCCTGGCCTAATCACTATGTTTTCTACTTTGACCGACAAACTTGTTGAACTGTCTGACAGCTATACTAAAGCGGCCAATGAAGTTAGTGAAATCAAACCCAAGCTGGAAGCTTATCAGCAGGCTGAAGCCGAAGCAATCGCAGCGGCAGATAAAGCTAAGCGTGATGAACTGTTCGCAATGATGGACGAGAAGCTTGGTGCAAACGCGGAATATGCCGCACTAAAGGAGAATACTGAGATTCCCTACTCTGATCTTGAAACCAAGTGTTATGCACTGGTCGGCCGACAGAGCGCTGAATTCTCTTATGTTCCCAACAAGAACAACAAAGGAACTGTCCGCTTTGGTGTGGGTGGCACCCAGAACGGTTCAGATGTCGCGTATGGTGGTCTGATTGAACACTATCTCGGCAATAAGTAATTTACCAAAATTTAGGAGGTACATAATTATGGCTAATACTAAGCATGCTGTTGTGCGCATTGATAAGCTGGGTGGCACCCTGGATGGTGCTCAGCTGGAGAGCGCAATTTTCTACAAGGAATCCAATGCCGCTGAGATCGATAATGCTCAGCTGGTTGTTCTGGGTGAGAAGCTGGGTCGCGAGGTCTACAAGGCTACCGCTCCTACCGCAACTTCCACCGTTGCTGACCTGTATCTGACCGCTGGCGTTGAGCTGTTCTATGATCAGACCGTAGCACACTATCTGCCCGAGTGGGTCAACGAGGCTGGCAAGCCCGTGCGCGTTTATGCCCTGAATGTTTCTAAGGGCGGCTTCTCTGCTACTGCTGAGGCATTTAACGGCACTCCTGCAAAGGGCAAGTATGTCGGTTTTGCTGCCGATGACACCAAGATCCAGATTCAGGAGGCCGCTGACGACAAGACCTTTGGTTGCATCGATTTCGTCGAGACCGTTGGTTTTGGCGATGGTCGCTACACCTATTACATGATCACTCTGAAGTGATACCAAAGTTCAAAGAAATAACATAAAGCCGTCCGTTTGATACGGGCGGCCATTTTTATTATAGGAGGTTTATACCATGGCTATTGATTCTAATCTGATCAAGCTGGCTGTTGATGGCTACAAGGGTCACGTCGCCGGTGATTATTCAGTAAATGATACTCAGGAGGCTCTGCGCAAGGCTCTGGTTGAGGCAAACGGTGGTTCTACCAAGCTGGATATTAAGGCGATCCGTGATGGTCGATGCAACGGCGTTTTCGCAATCATTGAGGAACTGGTGAATGTCATCCATGAGGAAGGTCTGAAGGGCGATGAGTTCTTCATGAATATGGTTGAGGACCGCAATATGTCTCTGGGCGACACCAATAAGTTCCACATCGAGCGTGAGTGCCTGTTCGCTGTCGCTGATATTGCCGAAGGTACCCAGGGTGTCCGCCGTCAGCGCATCGAGGCTGGTCAGGACATCACTATCAATACTCAGCTCCGCGCTATTAAGATCTATGAGGAACTGAATCGTGTTCTGGCTGGTCGTATTGACTTTAACAAGTTCGTCGATCTGGTTGGCAAGTCCTTCACCAAGCAGGAACTGGACGCTACTTACGACGCTTTTGTCGGTATGTTCAAGAAGCTGAAGGCTCCCTACACCGAGACCGGTTCTTTCGATGAGGACAAGCTGCTGGAGCTGATCGATCATGTCGAGGCTTCTACCGGCGAGACCGCTGTGATTGTTGGCACTCGCAAGGCCCTGCGTAAGATTAAGACTGCTGTTGTGTCCGATTCTGCCAAGGAAGAGATGTACGCAATGGGCCACTTCGGTCGTTTCAATGGCACCGAGCTGGTTGCCGTGAAGCAGCGTCATAAGAGCGGCACTGACGACTTCATCCTCGACGACAATGTCCTGTATGTTTTTGCAGGCGACACCAAGCCCATCAAGCGCGTTACCGAGGGCGACGTCACTATGCTGATGGGTACTCCGATGAACAACGCTGATATGAGCCAGGAGTTCCTGATGATGAAGCGCACCGGCATTGCTGTCATCTTTGACCGTGATTTCGGTGTTTACAACCTGTCTGAGTAAGTTCTATATACGCGGCGGGGTCATTCCCTGCCGTTTTTTAATTAAATAGGAGGAAATAATGGCAAGACGTGCTACTACAAAAACTGCTGCGCCCAAGACTGCTACATCTGCATCCGCACCTGTGGCTACCACTCCCGCAGTAGAGATTACAAACGATACTATGGTTGAGTGCCGAAGCGGCTGTGCTGGCAATCTGATTTACAAGTCCAAGCTTAACCCGGGTTATGTGGTTGAGTGGGATGATTTTGGCGATGTTCAGGAAATGGAGTATCGCGAGCTTGTCTCTATGCGCGGCAACCAGCGTCGGTTCTTTGAGGAGAATTGGATTTTGATTGATGACCCGGCTGTCATTAAAAAGCTTGGTGTCGAACGCTATTACAAGAACAGTCTGACCAGCGATGATTTCGAAGATGTGTTTACCATGTCTGCGGACGACATCAAAGAGATTGTCCCTACCCTGCCCGGCGGCACTAAGGATGCGATTGCTTCTGAGGCAAAGAAGAAGATCGAGTCTGGTGAGCTGGATAGCCGTAGTGCTATTAAGGCACTGGAAGATTCTCTGGATGTCGAGCTGGAAGAGACTGTCTAAATAAAGGAGGCGGGCTATGGCAACCACTTTTGAAAGTATCTATGCCCGCTGTCGTGGGCGAATTAGAGATTATGACAAGGAAGGCTACACGGACGAGATGTTTGCGGCCGCAGAAAAGGACCTTTTGCAGCTAGCCATTGATGATTTTGTGGACACCTGCGTTCAAGATTTGACTGATTATGACGAAGAGCTCGAAGAGTTCAACATCACTTTGACTCGCAAAGAACAGAGCATTCTCGCGCTGAGTATGATCATTCACTGGCTTGAACCATATGTCTATAATTCAGATGCTCTGAAAAATGCTATGAGTACAAAAGATTTCTCTGTATTCTCCCCTGCGAAGCTGCTTGAGCAGATGAAAGATTTGCTGCAGCAATCAGAACGGAAACTAAAGGCCGAAATGAATGGTTATTCGTTCAAAGTCAACAAAGTTTCTTCTCTGACTGAGTAAGGTGGTGAGGCTATGACTCGATCAGAATATAGAAAAATGCTGAACTTTGATGGTCCAACCCAGCGTGACAGAATCGTTAAAAAAACGGTAAAGGATCAGAGCAAGCTGGCACCTGTCAGTCCCTCATATAAAGATGTCACGATTGATGATGTGCCACGCAAACTTAATATTGTATCGTCAACTGTTATGAATCAAAAAATCATACATAGTCTCCCGGGTGAAGATTTCGTTATTGGCAGTATCGTCTACTGGAGTAAGAGCCACTGGCTGATTACAGAACGTGACGCCGAGGATGAGATTACTGTTCGCGGCCGCATTCAGATCTGTCAGAAACAAATTACTTGGCAGGACGATAAAACCCATGCGATTCATTCTCTTTGGGCCACTGTTGAAAAACCGTACTATTCCAATTTGGAAGAAAACAAAGCGATGAGCTACTCTACTCGCGAGTTTAGAATTCAGATGCCTTTTGATGAATATTCCGCAAATCTAAACATCGATAAACGTCTCATGTTGGAAATTATCAATGGAGAGCCAAAAACTTATCGTATTACATCGATTGACCAGATGACGAGTCGTATCGATTACAATGGTGAGCAGATTGGCTTCCTCTCTTTTAACGTCGAGCAGGATCTATACAATCCAGAAACCGACAACATAGAAAAGATGATTTGTAATTATGTGCCGATTGATGATGAGGCTGTAGAGCCGCCCGAAATTGTATACCCACCAGTAGAAGACAATACACCTGAATATGTGTTATCCATTGATTTTACTGGCGAGCCAACGATTCAGACCGGCGGTTTCGGTAAATTATTCGCCGCAACTATTGACGGCGAGACTTGTGAATCAGCCACATGGATTTTAACTGGAAATCATATCCCGGATGAAATCCATTTTAAAAATGCGACGGATTCTGTTTCGAATCCAAAATGTAAAGTGGTTTGTGCTGATAATCCGAAATTGATTGGAACGGCAGTAACTTTAACGGTTCGGTCGGGCAAATTGACCGCCAATGTAGAGTTGGAGGTGATCTGATGTGAATCTTGAAGAGATTGGTTCCTTCAAAAATAAAATCGTATCCAAATTGATTAACGACGATAATATCTTAGATGTCCTTCTGGGAGATCTCGATAGTATTGATGATCCTGAAACTGCTCTGCTTGGTAAGGATGGGTCAGGAAACGGTGGACGAGTATTCAAGTTCGAATATATCCCCGATACACAAGAGAACTCTAAAACCTTTTTATGTGTCGAGGTCGTTCCACAGGAAACCGATGGTGATACGATTACGGATATGATTATCTATGTGTTCGCATATTGCAGTAAAAACCTTATGCAAACATATCATCGTAAGGGTCAAGCGGGTACACGTATTGATATCCTTGTCAGTGATATTGATAAAATATTGAACGGAAATTCAGAGTTTGGAATTGGTCCGCTTGAATAGGCAGGAAGTAGTATTTATAAACCCTCGCAACCATATTATGGTCGAATGCTCGTCTATCGAGTAGGGACTTTTCGGAGGTCTCGCCGATGATTAGATTAAATTATATAGACCATATCAGCCCTCACGGGGTAATGGTGCGTGGAGTCGGACGAGTACACTCTCCCCTTCTAAGTGATATTCTCATGATGGGATATTATCAGTATCAACGAGTGCTCACATTGTTTTTGTATACCCCAGAAAAATATTTTACGGACTTATCTACCGAACTTAAAATGGATAATCCGTAGAGTCAATTTTCAAATGAACAAAAGAATACTCTAACGATGTTTGGGATTCTAACATCGGATAATGAAGCTAGGTTCGAGTTGATTTCGGGCTTAGCTCTTTTTATTTCAGGAGATCTGGAATGGGATGAAAAGCATCAAGCGATCTTGATCAATAAAGAAATTGACAGAAATGGCAAGATGAGCGTTGGCGGCTTTATTGATAATTCAAATTACAAAACAGTCGTACAAGTAATCCTGCAACTACTTGATATTTCAGTTGATGATATGCCAGAAGAATCACCAAAATTCCGATCCGAAAAAGACCGTTTATTCTGGGAAAAGTTTCAAGCAAAGAAAAAGATGTTTGCGCAAAACAAAAAGGCAGACCCAAATTTCGAGCTGCCCAATATGATTTCTCTGCTTTGCACTTTTCATCCAAGCTTGAACTATTCGAATATTTTCAATCTCACGATTGGTCAGATTCGAGATACGTTCTCACAACTATTAAAAGCAAAACAACTAAGTATTGCTGAAATGAATTATTCCGTTTGGGGCGGTAAATATGATCCGTCTCAGTGGGTAGAGCGAATTGATAAAGAAAACGAAAATATAGGAGGATAACAACTATGGCAAATAAGAATGCTAATTTCGCCAACCGCGAAGTCGCCGATCTGATGCTGCTGGACTATTCCACTAAGAAGATGTTCCTGAATGTCGATTGGGCTAACGTCACCTCTACTTCTTTTGAGGGTGACCGTGTGTTCGCTACTGGTGGTCAGGGCGCACCTAACCGTGTGCAGTTCGACGGCTCTCGTACTGGTACTCTGACTATTGAGGCTCAGGTCTATCCTGTCAAGGTCTTCCAGATGCTGTCCGGCAACGATCTGGGTAAGACTGCTAACTTCCTGAAGCGTGAGAAGATCACCGCTGCCGATGCCACCAAGCTGACCCTGACTGAAGAGGCTGCCGGCACTTATGTTCAGGTATTTAAGGCCGATGACGATCTGGGTACTGAGCTGGAGGCTACTGTCTCTGGTAAGGAGGTCACTGTCACTGTCGAGAGTGGCACTGAGTACATCGTCTATTACTACAAGGCAGCTTCCAAGCCTCAGGTGGTCACTCTGGACACCAAGCACTTCCCTCGTGCATATCACGTCGAAGGTTCTATTCCCTACAAGACCGAGGACGATGTCATTGTCGAGGCACATCCCGTCTGGTACAAGGCCGTTCCTCAGGCAAGCTTCGAGCTGTCCTGGCAGAATACCGGTGATCCCGTCTCTCTGACTATGACTTTCGACGTTCTGGCCGACTCTGAGAACCGCATGTTTGACCTGATCTTCGAGGGTGCTGAGGGCTGATATATATAATACCCATACCGAGGTAGAGTCTTTCGGGGCTCTACCCCTTTTATGAGCGCATAATTATTACGATTGTGCGCTGATATGAGGAAACTCACAAATAAGAAGAACACCCACACAGCGGACCAGCTCTCTAATTTGCATAGAGGCTTCAGTGATCGTTCGAGTAGTTTGGCCCCATTTACGCCTGTGGCTGGCTTAAAGTCTTCGCCGATGCCAAGATGGACATGACACTAGCAATAAGACCGATAATCAAACAAATCGTTTCGAAATCAATCTCCATAGGGTCTCCTTTCTACCAGCAGGTGTTGGCTACTGGATTTCCGGGAAGCCCCTATGATAACGTCCACATGTTTAAATAAGCCCCAAAAGGGGTGTGCAGGTGTTCTTCAAGTTTGAATTTTACCATATCCAAAAAGGAAAAGGAAGTGTTTATTATAAAAATTTTAGCTTTTGACCAAGCGCTGATAAAAACCGGCGTTTGTACGTTAGACGACGGAACTGTATATCACTCGCTTATTGATCTGAGCAAGATAAAGAATGCAGACGAACGACGAGCTACAATGCGTCATATGATTCAGAGCCGAATCAAAAACAATCACCCCGACCTTGTCGCAATCGAGGACGTTGCGCTACAGAGCTCGGCCAAGACGGTTATTCAGTTGGCTCAGTTACAGGGCGCAATTATTGGCGCATGTGAAATGTTCAATATTCCTTATGAGATTTTGCGACCTTCTGAGTAGCGAAAAATACTTGGATTTAAGCAAGGACGACAAGTAAAACGACCTGAACTAAAACAGCAGGCTATTGATTATGTAGCCAATCATTATGGAGAGGTTGTTTCATCTGACGAAGCTGATGCGATGTGTATTGCAAAGGCCGTGCAGTTGAAGCTTAAACAAAATAAAATTACACAGGAGGACTAATATTATGGAAGCAAAGAACAATCTGACTCTCAAGGAGCGCATGGATTTCGTCGATGGCGTTGTGGATCTGGCAAAGACTGGTGGTCAGTATGATCCAGCACTATATGATTACGCATTCCGTATTGCCGCTGTTATTTATTTCACCGATGTCGATACGACCGGAATGGATCAGAACGCGCTGAGTGAGCTGGCTTTCTCTGACGAGACCACAAAGATGATGAACGAAACTCCTCGCAAGTATATTCTTGGTACATTGAACAAGGCTTGTCGTGAGAAGATTGAGATTGAGCGTCAGCAGTACATGGCATTGTTTGAGGCGACCGCAAAGAACCGGCCGTTTGAGGAATTGATGCAGCTGCTCAGTGAAGTTGTAACCGGTATTGGCGAACAGTTCGACATGAAGAAGATGATTGAAACTATCGCCAAGGAGAATCTGAAGAAGCCGGTGCCGAAGAATGATAAGTGGAGCGTTAAAACTCCCGAAGGTGTGCTTGATAGAACGCCTGCCGTAAAATTCCCGGTAACCGCCGAAGACAAGGAGTAATTTATGGCTCAAAAATCGTTCAACACTGTCGATCAACTTCAGCGTGAAATCATGAGACGCGCAAACAAGGCTCTTAAAAATGAGGTCAAAGATTATGTAGAAGACAAAATGAAATCTCATGTTGAGAAAGATGTTTACGCAACGTACTCCCCTGTTGAATATGAACGTCGTGAAGCGAATGGCGGATTGTTGGACGATTCAAATATTAGAGATGTTGTACATGACCGAACATTGACCGTGTACAACGAAACTCATGTTGAAGGTCCTCGCCTCGATCATAAAGAGTATAAGAATCCGGATGGGCTCCCTCGCTTGTTGGAGAGTGATAATATTCGGAACCCTTGGACACATAAGCGTTATCGTTGGATGAAGCCGCGCCCCTTTATGACAAATACGCAGAAAGACATCAATTATCGTTACGCCGATATTGTAGAGATGTTGAGAAAGCGGATCAATCACGACACAACCAAATAATTAAAAAGATGAGCAGACTTATTAAAGCCTGCTTTTTTTAGATTCGGAGATTGATTGCTCCAGAAGGAGGAATATAAAATGGCGAGAGAACCAGAACTCAGTATCAAAGTCAAGGTAGATCCGCAAATTGATGCTGCAAAACTTAAGACTTCTGTAGAACGACAGGTAAAAAATGCCAAGCAAATTCCAGAAATAGAAGTTAAACCAAACGAAGAAAGACTTCGTGAAAATATTTCTACAGCATTGAAAGACACGCCCATTACTGTTACTCCTGTTATTGATACAGCAAAACTATCAACAGATCTTCAGACTGAAATTAGTAAAATCAAAAATCTCCCAAGAGTACACATCAATGTAGATGTCAATGATTTCAGTAATGAGTTAAATGAAAGACTTAAAACGGAACTTAAAGAGGTTAATCGGCAGTTAAGTTATTATTTAAAAAATCTAACTTCTAATCGAAATGAGTTGGCCAAAGTCTCTTCTAATCTTTTAGGTGGGAAACAAATTTCAAAGGAATCCGTTTCGAAATCTTTTGCTTCAGAGATGAAGTCCACCAAAAAATCGATAGACGAAACTTCTGATAGTCTAAAGGGATTTGATCAACTGTTATCAAAAACAAGAGGGCTTAATGGATACAATTCTACTGAAAAATTATTAGCTTTATTCGATAAAGCTCGCGAAGGAATTCTAAAGCTTTATGATGGGGTGAATGGCGGAGATTTAAGTAAGTTTAAAGAAAATATTACGTCCATTTCAAGGGATGTCTCTAATTTGGAGAATGTTTTATCTACACTTTATGAGCGTATTCAATCTCCTGATGTAATGAAAGCCCTTGGTTGGAATCAAACTGACATCGAAAACAACTTAGATACCATTGAAAAATTCATTACAAATATTTCAATGCTTCCGACCCAAACAGATTTAAAAGAAGATTTAACGGGAGCTTTATCTGGTATCGATACAGATTTCTTTGAAGAATTTGGCGCAAGTGCAACCGAAGCGGCTGAAAGTATTGGTTATGCACGAGAAGATCTTCAAAGCTTTATAGATCTTTGTAATAAAACAAATTTTGAATTTCCTTCAATCAAAGAGCCTGTTACTAAAACCAATTACGACAAAAAGCTTGAAAAGACCAATCAATCAAATGCTTCTGGCTATTTTGACACGGAACACCTTGATAGTTATGTAATGGCTTACGACAGGGCTATGAGTACCCTTGCGAACTGGCAGAGTAAAATTAACGACTACAAAAAAGAAGCCCTTCAGCTTGAAGACAAACTGGTTATCAAAACAAATATTAATAGTGGGCTGTTAAAGAAACAAGCCTCAGATTTGAAAACTCTTCTTGATGGGATAGATGACTCCAAATTAAGCAAAGCAACCATTGAATCGTTGAAAATTAAAGCAGACAAGGCGACAATTCAACAAGATGTAGACAATTTGTTTTCGGGCATTGCTGCGACAGTAAAATTGAAACCGGCACCTGATACAATCGCAAATATCAAAGCCGAACTCGAATCGTCTCTAAAAACACTTGATGTTACAATCAACGATACAAAATCATCCAATCCCCAAAAAGAAAAAAAAAGTGATGGCACAGTAAAATTAAAGGGTCATGTTACTATTGAATCTTCTGATATTGATGTCCCCAAAGAGCCTGTAGTTATCAACGGTAAAATCAACATCAAGAAAAAAGATATTCAAATTCCTGATACTCCGATAGATATTAAAGCAAAAATCACAGATATTGAATATCCTGATTCTGTTAATAATGTTCCGCCAATTTCTTCTACTGCGGATAATCCCAAATCTGAAAAGGTAAAATTAGTAAAAGCCTCTACTTACGATGCTTCGACTCAAGCTATGGACCGATACGTCCAGAAAATGGGTGAGGTTGGTGTTGCTCAAGAACTTTTGATTCAGTGGACGGACAATCTTACTCGCGATTTGCAAGAACAAAAGGATATTTTCAAAGAAGTTGCCGAATATGCGGACAAGTATATTAGAGCGGTCGAACTTCAGAACAGACAGCAAGGTTCAAAATCTGGTTCTGATATTAACGGAGTCGTAGGTGTCGGACAAATCACATCTGCATCGCGGCAAATTGGACAGTTGTCTGCCGCTTCTGCAAATACTAAAAATATCAGCCTTATTGCAGAATACAATGCGTTGCAGAAGTCTTTTGACACTTTTGTCGCGAGCGGAGATCGTTCACTGAATACTTTCACGGATATTGCATCTGCCATTGGAAATCTGCAGCAAAAAATTTCCGATTTCAAAAAAGCACAAGACGAGTTAAACAAGAGCACTTCAAAGGTAACTGAAAAAACGATCACTAATTTTAATACCATGATCAAACAGGTTGATTCTGGTATGTGGAGTCTAAAAAAACGTAACAAAACGGAGCTTCCCGAGTATCAAGATATTAGTGCCCTTTCTGAGCGAGTACATTCTTTGCAATCTTTGTTGAGTGAAAATATCGGCTCAGATGAAAATGAGATTGCTCAAAAATGGGCAGCCAACTATCCCGATCTTGCTGGTAAAATCAAAAAACTTTCTGAGGCTTATGACAGTCTAAGACAATCGGCAACTAAAGCTGGAATTTCTATCAGTGAAATTTCAAATGAAGCTGTTCAACAAAATGCTTCTATACAAGCACTAACAAGAATTGCAAACTTACAAAATCAATTACATGATTATCTTGAGAGATTTCCGAAAATTGAGCAAAGCAAACTTGTAGAAGAAGTAAATGAACTTCGAGACGCACTTAATAGTCCAACCGCTTATCAGCAAGCAGATAAGCTTGGCCAAAAAATGGCAGAACTTAAAAAGCACGCTAAAGACCTTGGACTCGAATCGAAAAACCTTCTTGATATATTTGAAAATCTTTTTGGTCAGCATTTGAGTACAATGATCACTATGACCGCATTGCATCAGATTCAAAATGCGATGCGTAAGATTTATCAGAATGTGGTCGAGATTGATACGGCAGTAACTGAACTCCGTAAAGTCAGTGAGTATGCAGGAGAATCCCTTGAAGAGTACATGGGACGTGCTGCAAAGCAAGCTCAGAAGTTAGGCGTATCTATAAGTGATTATATCAATTCAACCGCAGATTGGAAGCGGCTTGGCTATTCTGATGAAGACGCCGAGAATATGGCCACCTACTCTACCCTACTCCGTAACGTGGGAGACGGGATTGACGATGTTAACACTTCGTCTTCGTATCTGATTTCGACATTGCAAGGCTTTGGGCTGTTAGCCGATCAAGCTGAAGACGTCGTTAATAAAATTGACGCTGTGGCAAACACGCAACCTGTTACTGCAAAAGACCTTGGTGAAATTCTAACTCGCAGTTCTGCCGCTATGTCAGCCGCTAATAATACGCTGGAAGAAACTATTGCGCTTGGTACTGCTGCAAACGCAGTTATCCAAGATGCAGATACGGTCGGCACAACTTTAAAAAGTTTATCAATGTATCTCCGTGCTGCTAAAAGTGACGCAGAGAATGCAGGCATTGAAGTTGACGGTATGGCCAATTCTGTGTCTGAGCTCCGCAGTGAATTGAAATCTCTGACTGGCGTTGACATCATGCTGGATGGCAAAAATTTCAAGAGTACATATCAAATCATGAAAGAGTTGTCCCAAGTATGGAGTGGCCTGTCCGATGTAACGCAGGCAAATGTCACTGAAATGATTGGCGGGAAGAGAAACGCAAATGCAGTTAGTGCTATTCTAAACAATTTTAGTGTAGCAGAATCCACAATGGAATCCGCTGCAAATAGTGCAAACGTCGCATGGGAAGAGAATGAGAAATACCTTGATTCTATTCAGGGTCGTCTTGCTCAACTTGACGCATCTTTCCAAGCTCTTTCTGCCGATGTACTTGACTCCGGGCTGGTCAAGACTGTCGTATCTCTCGCAACTGGACTTACAAAAGCCGCAGATGCAATGATTAAATTTACTGGCGCTATTCCAATGGGTGCTGGTATCGCAACCTTTATAACTCAGCTGGGTGAACCCAAAATGACGGGTTTCATGATTGTGCCCAGCAATACTCCGGGTGGTGACACGGAACAAGTGCTCCGCAGGTATTTTATTATATCATTGCGAAGCATGAGGGAGTATTTAGTAAAACCGACGAACATGGCAGCGCAAGCTGTGGCGAGTTTGGGTAATTCTCGTCCGGGAACCGAAAGGAATCCGCAGGCAAGCTTCTGACAGAGCCTATTATAATAAGGTAGGAACTCCGTTAGGAGACGCTTCAGAGAGCATAATGTCGGAGTGGAACTACGTGCGTAACAGCGCCGCAGGTTCACTATGGGGTGCTCCAAATCAGCTATCGCAAGATGGTAAAAATTACAGGTGGTCTCTCCCCTGCCGTCAAAAGTGGAGAAAATATAATTCGACATGATTCATATTGACAGCTGACGCAGTGGCGGCTATAATGAAAATATAATCGTATAAACTCATTTTACGGAGGTATTTATCATGCCGAGACCTAAAGGAAGCAAAAACAAGGTTGCCATGATTGCAGCGGCTCCTGTCGATTATGCCGCACTGATCGATGAAAAGCAGTCCGCAAAAGATTCGTTGAATGCAGAAGTCACTTCTATTACTGCAAACATCAATTCTTTGAAAGCTGATCTGAAATCCAAGAAAGTTGAAATCAAAAAGCTGGATAAAGAGTTGGCTCATCTTGCTGAAAAGAAGGACGAAGCCGACAAGAAAGCTGTTATCGAAGCTAATAAAAAGAAAGCGGAAGAACTCGTTGCAAACGCTTTAGCCAATGGCATGACCGCTGAAGATATTGCAGAACTGTTGAAGTAACAAAGGCGTAGCCATCATAATGAACAAGCCCGACTTCCCTACTACTGGGAGGCCGGGCTTTTGCTATTTAGTCTTCGAATTTGATAACGCCGCACTGTTTAAGTATGGCTATTATAATTTTAATTGTAGCGCCCATACTTAAACAAATCATATTGGCTATCTGTTCAGTTTGAGATTTCTCCTCGAGTCCTCGCATTTTTTGCATTAAAAGATCGATGCCGTTGTTCGTTTCAGTCTCTAAGATTTCGTTAAACTCTTTGTGCGTCATAACTGGCGACCTCCTTTCAGTTGGAATTTTAGCATAGTACATAGTGATTGCTCATCTATTATAGGATATATCGTAATATCTTGTCAATCCCTGTTTTGGATCATTGTGGAACCCTGTGTAGCAAAGTTTAGTTGACACTATCTCTGAACCATGATACACTCTTGTAAAAGGAGTGTTAAATCATGGAAGAACAAATACCTCAAACGGTTCAGGAACAAGAAGAACAGAAGATGATTCCTCTTAAAAAGGCGACTTCTTATATAAATTGGATTAAAGAAAAACTTGAGCTTGACGATCTTGCCGAGTCTGTAAAAGATATGGTTGTATATCGTGGTCAAGTTTATTGGTGTAAATTTGGTATGGGTGTTGGCTATGAAATCCAAAAGCGCCGTCCTGCTGTAATTCTTCAGTGTAATTTGACTAATAAACGAAATGGAAACACAATAGTAGTTCCCATCACGCACAATGCTTCGACCAGAATTTCTATGGTAGAAATTGCGCCAAGATATGACGAAAGTGGGGCTCTCCTTTTAGATGGGCGTGCAGATGCCACTCAAGTAATGAGAATCAGCAAGGCTAGGGTTGGTGATTACATTTGCGATTTAACGTCCGAAGAACTCGAACTTATTGATGCGGCTGTTGCCAGAGAACTGGATCTAATGCATCATTATGTTGATATCAAGAAAAAGCTCATTGACAAGACGAATTATGCTGAAAGAGTTGTCAAAGAAAGAAATGAAGCACAAGACGAGATAAAAGAAATCAAAAACATTCTTGGTCTATCCGATACTAGCGATTTGACTTCTTATGTGAAAACATTAAAGGAAAGTCTTGACAAAAAAGAAGATTGAGCATATAATATTGGTAATGGAAGACCCATTCTCGGATAGATTGGGTATGGCTACTAATAGACAGGAGAGGCTTCCTCGGATAGGTCGCCTAAAAGAAAGCCCGTATGAGTGTAATGCTTGTACGGGCTTTGTTATTTTATACCACTTCCCCACTCGGTTCGCCCGGGTGGGCTTTTTGTTTTGCACTGCAGGCTTAGAAGTTGCTACCGCACTGTTTGCAATGCCACTGCTTACCGATTTTCCCGCTGGCCGCACCTACAATGGACACAGATACAGCAAAGTTATGGACGTTCTAATTTTGCATTGATCGTTTTAAGTTCTGTACAGTAATCCAACAAATAATTCAAATCGCTTCTAACCTTTTGAGTTGCTTCTTCTCCATGCCATCCTGTGTCAAGATATTGTTCATGAAAATACTGAATAATCTCTCCTTCTGTATATTTACCAGAGTCAATAAAATATCGGAGCAGTCTTTGTCTCTGTGTCGCCGGCTTCGTAGTTGTGTATCCATCATTATTTATGCTTGTGTGTTGAGCAAAGTCATCAAAAATTTCTTGTGTGCTACTATAATAGCTTGCCCATCTTGCCAATTCTTTATCGTGGGAAGACATAGACGGATCAAACTCAGCCGAAACATAATATTTCCAACAACCACCTTTTGCAATAAAAACCTCTTTTGTTACAAAGTATTTATCACATTTGTCGCAGTGAATAGCATTAATAGTGGTTGGATCAGTAAAGCTTTCATATTCCGGCTTTGGTTTTATTCTTGCCCGACATGCTGTACAGTGATGTTTTTCCCTAAAGCACTTGTTTGATTTAAAATAAAATGTGACAGTATGGAGTTCATCATCAGTCCAGTCGATATCTTGAGGTATCTGATACTGGGCTGCCAATGCTTGATCTACCTGTTTTGTTTCAAGGATAGTGTATTTTAAAGTCCGTCCGTCTTTCTCGATCTGAAAGGAATCTGCTCCTGTCGCAGCTGCTTTCATAGCCGCATCAAACAAATTCTTCATCGTTTCATCGCCACGCAAAACAAACACGGGATATTCATAGCATCCTGGCTCTGGCAAAATACTAAATTCATAATCAGCCAGAATTATCTTATAAATTTCAGGATCGTCTACATCCTCATCTTCTGAAAAGTAGGCATATAATATCGCATAGACTGGATTATATGCTTCCATGATTTCTCCTCGATATCAAAAGTTACTATTACAATTCTTACAGTGCCACTGTTTGCCAATCTTTCCGCTGGCCGCACCTACGAGAGACACAGACACGGCGCGGCTCATAGTGCTGATCTTCTCGGTGTTGGTGGATTTGCAGTAGGGACAGACGACACGCTTACCACTGGCGAGGTCTTGTTGTTCTTGTTGTTTTTCTTTGATATGATTAAGTTCCGTCTTTCTCTTCATCTCGGCGGCTCCTTCCGCCATTTCACGTTGAAGATTTTCTCTTTCTTTTTCAAGTATGCCTGGATTTTTTTGTTCTCTAAGTTGATCGCAATACCATCGAATAAATGTTCTATTATACCATGAATATGCTTGTGCAGCTTTTCTGTTCACATCTTGATGCCCAGAACTCCACCCTTTTATATGGTCTGCAATCACTTTGTCATAGTCTTTTTTGTATGCAGGATTTATTTTTAATATTTGGTCAACCATATACGCATATGTTACAGATCTGTAAAAATCTTTATCTGTTTTAACCCAAGGATCTTCTTTTAGGTAATCATATGCACTATTATAAAGCCTTTGCCCTTCTCTTCTGATTCTCCAGTCTTCAAACGCCGTAAAGTCATATTTCTCCGTATGATGTCCAAGTGTTTCAAAAGGCACGTCGTATTTCATTTTCCCAAATTTCATAATCTTCACCATTGTTATTTGTGTTAACCGACCATCAACACAAGTATATGGATTGACAATCAACAAGTCAATGGTGGAAATCAACAAAACTCTTGATGGAACTTTGGACAAAGCAATTTCTGCGTCAGCTCAATTAAAAAAGATGCCAGAGTTTATGCAGAGCTATATGCTTCGCGGTGATTTTACTTTTGGCAAAGCTAAAAAGGTAGAGGCAAAAAAGCTTAATATTGATAACGATAATCCTCAAACAAGCGACCCCTCTATCCAAAATCTTGCCGCTCAACTTGCCGGTCTTGATAGATCGCAGCAGAACGCCGTCTTTAAGATGTCAGATTTGAGTGACGCGGCTCAAAATGCTACCCGTTCTGTTCTTGAACAAACCGCAGCACAAGAGAGTCTCAGCGGCTCCTTGGTTGAAAGTGCTCTTAAGGCTAATGGATTCTCTGATGCACAAGCAAAAGAAGTTATTCAGAACGCACAACTCGTTGATTCTGCTGGGAATTATCTGGTTGTAAGTAAAGACATTGCTCAACAAAACCTTGAAACCGCACTTTCTCAAGACAATGTTTCAGCAGCACTTCAAGCCACAAATCAAACCGAAACGCAATTAGCAGCTACGATTGTTTCTACTGTTCTTGGGCAACAGGTGCAAACAGCAACTACTTGGGCACAAAAATTGGCTCTTGACGCTCTTACGATTACGCTTTCTTTTGCAAAACAAGCGGCTATCGGACTTGGTATTGGTTTCCTTACCTGGGTCGGTTCTAATATTGTTAACTATATTATGAATCTCAAAACCCGTTCTGAAGAGCTTGTCGAGACAATGAACGAATCTCATGATGCGGCTGAACAAGCGACTAAAGATGTGGAAGAAATTCAGTCTAAGATTGACGAACTCAATGATTCCTTAGAAGCTGCTGGAGTTAAAAAAATCGAGGATATCGTTGATCCAGCCGAACGAGAGCGTCTGCAAGCCATCAATGACATGCTGCAGGCCCAACTCGAACTCAAGAAACAATTAGAGAAAGACACTGCCGACAAAGCAAATGCGGATACCAGTGCGGTTGTAAACGACAAAACTGAAAAAAGCATTTATGATTTTGAAGAGAGGCATGATTGGACTGGCGACTATACTACAGGAAAAGATATTACAAAGACCGAATCTCTTGAAGAGCACGCTGCTGCACTCAATGAGCTGATCGATAAACGTCGCGAACTGGCAACTGCTGGTAAAGAAGATACTCAGGAGTATAAGGATAACGAAGCCGCGATCACATCCGAAACTGAAAAGGTCGAGACTCTATCTACCGCTGTGTCTGAGCAAATGAACGGCTATGAGACAGATGCCGACAGCTTCGCTCAGTATAAAGATGAGTATGTCGCAGGCACGAACGCAATGACTGCGGCCACTAAAGCTCTGGCGAATGCACAAGGTGATACTAGTATCGATACCACCAACCTCGATATTTTCTCTGAAAAAGTTCGTCAAATCAAAAACGACATGGACAATGGCGATTCCCAGCAAAGTGACTGGAAGATGTTTAACGGTCTTGGTGCGTTTAGTGGGATGACTGGTGAGTCTATCATCAATATTGATAAAGACACTGCCAATCAAACTGATACTGAAAAAGCTGCTCTTGAAAAACTACATCAGGTTGCCGATGATAACAAAATTTCTTTCGAAAATCTAATTGGCGTTTTTGAAGCATTCGGTATCATTCAAACAAGTAACGCCTCTGCAGCAGATAGCTATGCGGAACAGCTTGAAAAGACTATGGGCGTTATTGACAATATTCAATCTGCCTATAAGGCTTGCTCTAGCGCCGTCGAAGAATATAACAAGTATGGATATATGAGTGTTGATTCACTGCAGTCGTTGCTGCAAATGGATGATGAATACCTCAATACCCTTGAACTTGTGAACGGCAAACTTCAGGTCAACCAGAGCGCTTATGCTAATCTTTTGGCTACTCAATATGCAGAAGCTCAAATGGAAGCCATTTCTCAAGCGATATCAGAACTAAATGCGATTGCAAAGGGAGATGCTGCAGAAAAAGCAGAGACATTCACAGAAGCAACTGAAGACGAAAAGAACAAACTTGAAGCTCTTGCTCCTGCATTAAAAAATGCCACAATTGGAACTGGAGAACTTGCTGGTGCCCTTGCTGCTGCCCGATCCGCTGAAAATGGAGACAATACAGAAGAGATAGAAGCGAAAATCTCGTCTGTTATGAATGCGTTGAACACGCGACTTTCGTTGATTAGTACAAATATGCAGAACGCCATGAACGGTGCAAGCGGGCTCAAAAATCAGCTCAACGGATTCAGTGCTTCTGCCAATAAGTCCTCTGGTGCCGCTCAAACATTCCTTGACGCATGGTCTACACTTACCTCTGCTATGAAAGAATTCAATGAGCAAAATTATCTTTCAATGCAAACAGTTCAGGATTTGACTGGACTCGAAGATAAGTATACCTCCCTCCTCAAGAAAAACGACGTAACCGGAAAACTTGAGATTCAAACCTCCAAATTCCAAGATCTGATGGAAGCGGAGCTTAAAGAGGCCAAGATCAAGGGCGATAATGCCACTGCTTCTCAGTACAATAAGATTCTTGAGTGGACAGACCGCAATATCCAGAAGCAGACCATGTCCTACTGGGATCTGGTCGCTGCTATCGAAGGTTATTCTGCCGCACTCGAAGAGGCCAAGGGCATCACTGATACCTTCAAAGATGCATGGGATAACGGTAAAACCGTCAAAGAGAAGACTGAAAAGAGTCGAACTGGCGCACTCGATTACGAAGGCACTGAGGCCCAGTCCTCTGCTCTGCAAGATTTGCTCAAGTACAGCGAGTACGACCCCGAGCTGATCGGAAAAGCTTTCAACAAAGAAACCGGCAAAATCGATCTGAGTGGTGATATGCTTAAGAATGCGGTGGTCAAGTCGCTAAAAGATCAAGCCACAGCTGCTCGTACTGAAGGCGGTGAGGCTGCAGAAGCTATTGCTCAAAGTTACGAGAAATCCGCTGAGAATATTGAGAACGACGTTATCTCTGTTCAGGACTACTTTGATGGTTTGGGCTCTACAATCGATGAAGTCAATACAAAAATCGACGACATTCAGAGCGCATTCACTGACCTCGATGATGTGATGAATGAGTATAACGCATATGGTGGCCTCAGTGTTGATGCTATGCAGAAGCTGCTCACGATGCAGCCTGAGTATTTAGCATGTCTCGAAATGAACGGTGACCAGTTAGTATTTAATCGGGATAAAATGGTTGAGCTGTTGATTGCACAACTTGAGGTCAAAAAACAAGAGCTTGCATCCAAAAAGGAAACTGAAGATCAAGCCAAAATTATTCAGCAGATGATTGATATGCTGAAGAAAGACGGTGTGAATGCTATCGCCGGCATGACATACGAAGCCGACAAACTTCAGACTATATTCTCTAATATCAAAGACCTCTTCTCTTCTCTGCTCGACCTCGTGAACAGCGCCAATGATAAGAAGTCTAATGACCTGAAAATTCAGGGCGACGCATGGATGGATGTCATTGACAAGCGCATCGACGCGCTGAATGAACAGAACGATGCTCAGGAGCGTGCGATTGAACTGCAGAAAGCCGAGGACGCTCTCGCAAAAGCACAGGCCAATAAGACCACCCGCGTCTATGGCGAGAATGGTTACGAGTGGGAGGCTGATGCAAGTGCAGTTCGTGACGCTCAGAGTGACCTCAGCAGCAAGCGCCGTGAGTATAAGAAACAGGAAGAAATTGACCGGCTGAATAGGCTCAAAGATAAGGTTCAGGAAGCCACTAACCTCATTGGCACAAGCTGGGACGACTATCAGAAGAAACTGAAATACACTTCCCAGTTCGAAGCCATGACCTTTGCAGAGATGGAAGGCCACTACGATGGATTTATGGCCTCTGTTGTCTCCAATATGAAGGCGGTCCAGCGAGCAACTAATGTTTCTAATGTCATCACCAAGCTTGAGACACTGATTGATACGCTGACTAAACTTGGAGACGTGCTTGGCAATCTGAATGGGTCTACTCAGAGCGGTGGAATTACGGGTCTGTAGAATCGTCTGCAGCGTGCGGTTGGTACGTTCTCTGATAAGAGTTCTGGTAAAGGATTCTGGGGACGCCTCTTGGACGCAGGAAAGAGCTTCCTTGGCATGGGCGGACGTAGCGCCAGTAGTAAACTTACAGCTGACATTATTCCAGTTATTAAGTCTGGTGTCGGTGATGGTATCACTGCCGGATTGGATGCTGCAAAGCCGTCTATAGTTAAGTCCGCTCAGGGCTTGTTCTCTGGTAGCGGTGGTCTAATGTCAATCTTCCAGAAGGGATTCAGTGGAGTCGCATCTATTGCCCAAAAAGCGGTTGGTGGGCTTGGCTCAATTTTCGGTGACATCGGTACTACATTGGGTGGAACCAAGTTGTTCTCTGGCATTGCTGGTATTTTCAAAGGAATTGGTACGACTGTCAAAGCCGCTATTGGTACTGTAGGCGGTACTGGCGTTGCCGGAACTATTGCGGCTGCGGTCAGTCATATTCCTGTCATCGGTACGATTCTCCTTGGCGGTACGCTTGCTGTCGGTGCAATCGGTGGCGGCTCATTTACAAACGGTCTCGCAAAAATCGGTTCCACTATCGGGAAAGCTGTAACTGGTATTGGCAAAACTCTTGGTAAAATAGTTAAGAGTATTGGCAAAACGATCACTAAAGCCGTTAGTGGCATTGGAAAATTCTTGTTTGGTGGCACATCTAGCGATGGTACAAAGAAACGCGGCTTACTTGGTACAATCGGACACATTGTGACTGCTCCAATTCGCTGGGTTGGTAAACTGTTTGGATTTGCTAAAGGTACTAAGAAAGTCGAAAAGGCTGGTACTTATAATGTCGATGAGGAAGGCGAAGAGATTATCGTTCGTTCTCCTGAAAAGGGACGCCTGACTCAACTCGAAAAAGGTGACGGAGTTGTCCCCGCAAAACAAACCGCGACTTTAATGGGAATCGCCAAGAATCCTATCGGCTGGGTCAAGAACATAGCCTCTAAAATACCTAGCTCTCGCAACTCTGCTGCTTCCAGCGGATATACGACTATTACTTCTGTGCCTCAAGCTCACAAAAACACCGCCATTGACTCTAAAGTTGATGAAGTAGTTGAGGCCGTTGACGATATTCGTGACGACAATAAGACCGGACTTATTCCTACGCTGCTTTCAAAGAGCGTTAAGACTCTAGGCGGGTTGAATTTAAAGTTTACTACATTCGCAGATAAAACCAAGTCCACTATAAACTCTGCCGGTCAAAGCTCTTCGGTTTCGAAATGGTTTGATATAATAAAGAATATCGGAGGCTTAATAAACAGCGGAGGCTTAATAAAGGGTTCAATTAGTGAATTCTTCGGCTTTGGTAATAGTAGTACAGGTAATCCTCTTGACAATCTCATTTCTTCTTCCAAATCCAACACCCTTGCTCAGCTTGATTCTATGAAATCTCAGTTTGAGAAGACATGGAAGGATATGGCAAAAGAGGTTGGCTTGAGTGACGATCAGATTGATGCAACCAGTAAAGAAATGTATAGCAATATGCAGAAGCTGGTTAAAGATACCTATGCCGCTATCGGAGACAACACCGCACTGAACGCAGAACAGGTCGAGGGTATCACAAAGAAACTGTTCCAGTCAATGCAAAACACATATACTGCTGGTTTTAACAAAATGGCATCTATGACTGACGAGATGAGTGAGTCTAACGCTAATAAGATGGCAAACTCTTTCAATTCTATGAAAGATAGCTGTTCTAATGCAATGAACTCTATCTCTAGTAATATGAAGAATAGTTGGAATCAGTGTGGTGGCGGTATCCGAAATCTGAGTGCTAAAACGCAATCTACTATTTCTAAAGCTTGGGCTGATACCACTGGCGATACCGAGAAAATGCTCTATGATATGCGAGCTTGTTTCGATAATAGCTGGGGTATGGCTGAAAGCGGCGTTCGTGACCTAGCTAACAATACTCAAGGTGCAATCAATGGTGCATATAGCACAATCGAATCCAAGAGTGAAGAGACTTTGAATAAAGTTCTCCCTGACCAAATGGCAAATGCCTGGAAGAATGTTGAGCCCGGTGCTACCAATCTTAGTGAAAATATCAAGTGGGTCATGGGGAAAGCTTATGATAGCATCACTAAGAGTTGCGATGACACTATTTCTTCTATTCGTGATAGTTTTGGTACGATTGGAAACGATCTGTACAATAAAGGTCAGACAACTCCTACTACCAAAAATACTACCAGCAATAGTTCCACATCTTCGAGTAGTCTATCTTCTGGTGGCGGTGGTGGTAGTGGCACTCCCACGACTGTTTCTGGCGGTAAGAGTTTGTTAGAGCTTGGTAAAGACATCTATGAAGTTGGAAGCAACGCAATTAGTAGTGCAAAAAATGCATGGAACAATTCTTGGCTCGGCGGCAAAGTAAACAACGCTGTCAGTGGATTAGTAACTACGACCAAAGGAATTGCTTCTAATGTCAAAGAGAAATGGGACAACTCTACGGTTGGAAGTAAGGTAAACAATGCTATAAGTTCCACCAAAGATAAAATCACTAATTCTTCTGCATGGAAATTTGGTGAAAAAGTTGTCGGTGGCTTTGTCAATGGGGCTAAAAATCTTTACAATACCGCCACTGGTAAGAATTCTAGCAGTTCTAGCTCCAGCTCTTCCAACACCAGCAGTTCTAGCTCCAGCTCCTCCAGCAGTTCTCGTAATGAGAATAGTGGCAGTAGCTCTAAATCTTCTGGCGGTAGCCTTAAAGAAAAAGCAGAAAAAGCTGTCAATAAAATCGCGGATGCAGGTAAAAGCTTCGTCAATAAACTCATTGGCAAAAAAGCTTCTGGTTCTCGAAGCATTCAAAAATCCGGCAAGTATAATGTTGACGAGCAAGGTTCCGAGCTTCTGGTTCGTCAACCGCAAGCTGGGCGTTATACTTATCTTGAAACCGGCGATGGAGTTGTTCCTGCAGATATTACTTCTCGTCTCTTCGAGATGGGTGGCAATCCAGATGCTTGGTTCCAGGATCAGATGTCTAAGTATGGAACGACTTCCCTATCTTCTAACGGCGGTTCTAATATTGATATTTCCATTGGAGATATTGTTATTCAGAACCCTGTTGGTGGAGCAGAAGATTTAGCAAACGAAATTGTCCGTAATCTTCCCAACAAGCTTTCTCAAAAAATGAATAAGCGAAATTAAATAGAGGATATTAAAACACAATGCCGATACCACTGAGTTTCCCCAGCGGGTCGGCTTTTATATTTTTCTTGGAGGTGAAAGAAAGTGTCAAACATAAGTAAAAGTGCAACAGATGTATTAGTTGAGGCCATTTCTTCTGCCGCCAAGAGTGCAGTGGCGAACGCGCAATTTGATGTTTCTTCTTACGGGGTTATTACATCTAAAAATGGATACACCTATAAAATTGCCGCATTTGGTGGCGAATATGTCGTGATTACAAATCGTGATTATGAAGTCGGCCAAAAACTCGTTGTCACCGCAATGCAAAAGAATTTTCGAAATATTATTTTGACTGAAGGAAATCAAAGTCTGGAAGCTGCCAAGGTGCGAACGATCTCTTCGGACTTGAGTGATTTATCAAATAACGTCGATAAAATTGATACAAATCTCTCCAATTTAATCAATCAGACAGAATCGACTAACAAAAACACTCAAGCTCAAATCAGCGGCACCATTAAGACAAACTACGGACATGGAGTCCCGACGAAAGAGAATGCGCCTGCCGTAGAATGGGTAAAATGGCATACGGAATGGCATCATGTAAACGAGATTTATTATGATATTGATACTGGAAAATGCTATCGGTGGATAGAAGCGGCTAATAGTACTGAGTCAAAAAGAGAATATATGTGGTATGAGATAATTGACGCAAGTATTATCAATGCGCTCGCTTCTGCCGCTCTTGCACAAAATACTGCCGACAGCAAGTGTCAAGTTTTCCGTTCCGTTCCTGCTCCTCCATATAATGTTGGTGACTTATGGTTTTTAGGCAGTAATGGCGATTTATATATCTGCACTTCTGCGCAGGGAGCGACTGGCTCTTATTCTCATAGTGATTGGGAGAAAGCCACAAAATACACAGACGATACAATTGCAAATGCCGTAAACGACCGTGTGGCAAGTCTTGAAACAAAAGAAGCAGAAGATTATGCGGAATTAAAAAAATCAGTTGGTTCTACAGATATAGATCTTGACTCTTTTAAAAAGAACGATTTTGTCGCATTACAGGACCGTGTGTCTACCAATGAGGCGGACATACATAATTTGCAAACAAAAGAATCTGACGATTATGCTTCTTTAAATAAAAGGATTGATGATGTTTCTTCTGATTTAAGTACATTCAAAAACGATGAATATGCGACAACAAAAACACAGGTCACTACAAACAAAAATGACATTAGCGCTTTGGCAACCAATTTTAGCGGTCTAAGTAGGACAGAAAAAACTCACTATAACGAGTTGACCAAAAAAGTCGAAGCAATCACTGCTGACAGCATTTTAAGCACTCTTGGATTGAAAGTAAACTCTGAGGGTGCGCTTTGTTATGTTACAACATCTGATTAACTTGGAGGTGATACAGTGAAACCAATTCTATCAAAAATCAATGTATTTAGTGCTAACGAAGACACTTCATTCCAGTTCGGAGCATATGCCGATATTGACTTAGTTGCCTATATCATCTTCAAGTCAAAAGATAGCACTGTTTATAAATTTGGCACAGTAGCTCCCACTGGAACTGGCTTAGCTCGACAATTTGTAATTAAAGGTGGGGTTCTTGTAAATCAGCATGATCCTTATTATATCATGATTCGTTGCAGATTAACTGGTACGAACACTTTTAGCGAATATAGTGACAAGATTCTGTTTTATTGTCACGAGAAACCTTCCATTAAATTCAGGGCATTCTCCGACATTTCCCCCTCTAAAATTATCTCTACACCTTCATACTCTTTTGATTGTGATTATACCTACAAAACGGCTGAGGGCGAAGTTATCAATAGATATGAATATTATCTTTATGACTCTAATAAAAACGAAATCAAAAAGTCACAATGTTTTTATCACCGTGACTCCATGAAGAGTTTTTATGTTGATGGACTTGACAATAATAGTGTTTATTATGTTCGCGCTAAAGCAGAATCAGTTGGAGGCTACCAGCTTGATACTGGGTTCAAACAGTTTAAGACGAAATATAGCGAACAAATTGATGGAGTAATTTTTGATGCAGAAAACGATAAACGGCGTGGTTGTATTAACCTTTTTGCAAAATATCCAGCCAATGTGAAGAGTGACATTACTCATCTTCGGTTTAAGCGCAAAAAGCCTTTAGATACCACATGGATGACTATTTATGAAAAACAAGTTGACTTATCAAACGATTTACTCTTATTGCCCAACTGGTCAAATGGCTATGTTAGTCAAAGTGGAGTATTTACTACAGATAATATCTCAATGAGCACTAATCTAATCCCGGCAAGTGATTTAAAGTCAGTCGAAATATCGGCCGATGGATATATTGCTAGAATTATAGCATATGACAAAAGCCAAAAATTCTTAGGCTATTCGGAAACAAGTATTAAATATTATTCCGACGGGAAAGAATATACCTATAATGAAGCATTGAATCGTTTTTCCTCTTTTGGTTCTTTTATGAAAAACCTATAGAAATCGATTTCAAAAATGTTTAACAAGACACGAAATATTGGGACTTGGGACAAGTCATCTTGGAATGTAAGTTATAAGGATAGTATTGCGTATTTCAGGATTAGCGTCATACCCGAAAAGAATGTCACTAAACCATTCTCTGATACTATTCATGGAATAAAATTGCATTCAGAAAATACCGGATATGTCATAATGGAACACACTGACTGGTATGCGGCTGGGCGCGAACAGCCTTATGAATATGCTGTGTCTCCTGTTGTTAATACTATTGAAAAGGGCTATGTTAAAAAGATAGTAGTCAGTGAATTTGATGGCGCAATTATTACAGATGGAGAAACATCTTATCACATTCTTCTTGAGCCAAAGGTAGACAGTGTTGAGCTAAAACGCACTGCTTCTATCGTCGAAACTATGAGTAGCAAATACCCCTATCTGTATTTTGGCAATGAAGCGAACTATTACTCTGGTGATTTTTCGGGCGTTGGTATTGAATTCGATATGACTCAAGATGAATTTGATGTTGACGGTGGAAATGATTACCGTAAAGAAATCTCAGCATGGCTTACTAACGGAGACGCAAAAGTTCTCAAAATGTTTGATGGGCGTGAGTGGCTAATTGGAGTAAATGGCAGTGTTACTACAAGTTGTTCTGAGCATTATGACAAAGGTACGTTGAGTTTCAACTTTGTCGAAATCGGATCTATTGAGAGTGAAGATGACATGTACAGTAATGGACTGAGCGAATATTTGCCGGTAGGAGGTACAACATGAAGTACTTACCTACAGATGAAGACCTCGCTCTTTTAAAAAGCCATTCTCCTCATATATATTGTCGCATTGATTTATTGGACAAGGATTTTGCAACTGTCGATTCTTTGGAAGGCATTGCGATTGATGGAACTGTAAGTGTTGATTCGGAATCGGATATTCGACGCACCTTTAATACCACGCTGTATCTCGGCAAAAAGAGTGTTGTCTCCGCTTTTGACGAGGAGGACTGGATAAGCAAAAATGTTCGTGTTTTTATCGGACTAAAAGGAAGAACCAAAACTACTTCCCTCTCGTACCCAGAACTTGAAAAAAAGACAAAAGAATCTGCTGGATATAAGAAAGCCAAAGCAGAATATAATGCTTTAGTTTCAAAAATCACTCAAGAAGGTCATGCAAAATACGGGAATATCGATAACATCAATCGTGGCGTGATTGAGTGGAACGATGATAATATGTCTTACTATTCTAAGTTTGTAAAGGAGATGAATGGCGAGACAACTTTCGGAAATACCATAGGGAAATGGCTTAGTTCTTTAGTTTTTTCAGAATTTAAAAAAGCATTTGAACCAGACCCGGAAGCCATAATCAATAAAGGAGATTATTCTACTGTTCTTGGTTGCGATGATAAATTTAATGGTCTACAAATTGCATACACTCCTCTTTTTCAACCTGATGATGGTGATTTAATCCCTCTATGTAATTCAGAAATATCCAGGTATCTTTCAAGAGTCATTGGTACATCTACAGACCCGGCCACGATTCTACTTAAGGATAAAACAGGTATTTCTATGACACTTTGGGGAAAACCTGTTAAGGTTCATAATATGATTGCGGCAATACAGGGACAAACAGTGAACGGTAGTATGTTATCTGCTGCTGATGTCAGTGCTATTGCTGGTTAGAGTGAAGAAGAACTTCAAAAAGAATATGGTGTTACTAGCGTTTATGTTGGTTATTCTATGCACGATATTCAAGACGAGATTATTCAAGCCAAGAAAAAGCTCAACAACTCGTTCAATAAAGAATTTGAAAAAGTATCCGTGCAGCGTATAAATGTATTTTCTAAAAATCAAGATGTTCACTGGTTTAATCAGGGTTGCTTTTCCATTTCATCAAATGGATTTACATATAACGCAACTACGAATACAGTACAATGCTCTTGCGTAGACCTTGTGGCGCGACTGAACGGAGATCTGGCTGGACAGTTGACTGGTCTAAAAACAAAAATCAACAAAGGAACACGTATCGCTCCTGTCATTAAAACAGTCTTAACTGAACAGCCGATGAGCGAGTTTAGCAAATGTGTGATTGATTATTGGACGCGCAATGTTCCCTACGATTTGGAATATGAGACTGGTACAACTTTGTGGCAGATTTTGACTGAGTTGCGCGACCTCTATTATCCATTTGAGATGTATTTCGATGATGACGTGTTCGTATGTCACGAAATTCCGAGCGGATTTGATGACCCGCCTGTACTCGACCCAGATTTATTTGCAAGTTTGGTGACGGCAGATGGTGAGTCGGCCACAGTGGATTATTCTACGGTTCGAAACTGTGTTGAAGTGTTTGGTGCCACAATCGATTCTGACGCATATTCTTCGACTGCAACTTATTCTTCCGAAAAGAATTCTCTTACACTGACCGTAAAAGAACTTGCTGTTGATAATGAAGCGAATATATCGTTTATCATGCCTGCGAAAATCACAAGCAAAACTTTGAATATCATTGTTAATTTTGTGACAACAGAAGTTAAGACCGATGGAAGTGGCGGGACTGAACAGAAGACTACAACAAAAACTTCCCTGCTTTATAAATCTATTCCTAACGCTGATGGTAACGACGTTGAGCAGGAACCTTCTATCATGGAAGCGGGAAAGTATTATGTCATTCAGTGGTTCCCTGATACAAAGCACTTCTATTTTATTGGGCAGCAACAATCTCATGCTATGGTCAAATTGGTAGATACTGTACCGACCGGCGATAAACTTGCCGCAGAAAAGAAAGAAGAGAACTGCGATAATCTTGAATATGTCTGCATGACTGATCCAGACAATATCGATGATTTGTATAACGCAAAATTCTCAATTGAAAAAATTGGTCGTCGCAATGAAATACTTTCGGGCGGAGACTATGACAACTATACCACAGATGAAAAGGCAATGGAAGTTGCTAAATATGAATTATGGAAGAAGGCACGATTAACCGATGGGTTGGTGGTGCCTATTTTGTTAGTTCCGTGGCTTGATGTTAATGAAAAAATTCAGTATGCGGCTAAATATTTGAATAGTAAAACACCTGTTGATTGGATTATCAAGAGTTTTAGTATCAACCTCGGCGAGGGAACGATGTCTCTTACTATGAGCCGGTATTTCCCCTATTATCCCTACATTGTAGGACATGGTAAAGAAGAAAGCAAATACGACATCTATCAGGACTGGATGCTTGATCAATATTTTCCAGACCTTCGTTCTGATGTCAATAAGAACAATAACCCCACAACTACTACATAAGTTCGCTCGTGCGAAGTAAAGCAAAGGAGTGAGTAAATGGCATTATCATTTGAAGAGTCAAAACGGATGGCCTCAAAATCCGTGATGACGACTAGTTTTATGGCAATCCAAAATGAACCCGTTGTTGCAGACGTGGCGACGATGGATCTAAATGACGTAGCGGCGTTTGCTGCGGTAGATTCCGGCTTTACCCGTAGCGACAAGTACGTTTGGATTGATGATTATGAGGATACGGTTTATTCGTCAATCGACGAGAATCGCAATATTACTGTGAACTCTGCTCAGGTGGATGTCACTCAGGAAAACAACGGTCAAATTGTTCCGTTTGAAATGCCTCGTTTTTACGACGGTATCGACCTGATGGGCATGACTATTCAGATTCACTATATGAACGCCAACAATGAGGAAAACTACGCTGCTCCCATCAATGTTACTTTCAATGATACCAAGATTCGATTCGGATGGCTGCTGAGCGATAATGCTACCGCAAAGGATGGCACTCTCGCTTTTGAACTGATGGCAAGCGGTGCAGTTACAATTCCGAATTCCAGCACTACAAAAAGTTATCTGTGGCGTTCTCGCCCCAATGGCAAATTAAACGTCATTAAGTCTCTTGCTGGCAAAAAGATGACTGATCCGACTGGAGATGACTGGTATACCTCTTTCCTCGCTACTATGAACCAGAAAGTTGGCGAGGCACAGAGCGCGGCGGCTGAAGCCAAACAAAGCGCCAATGACGCAAAAAATGCTGTTGCAAGCGTCGATAAAAAGTTAGCCCAGTATTATAAGAAAACTGAAGTTGATGGCTTTGTCGAGATGCTTCGTGATGAAATCAATGCTGTTGATGGATTGGCTAATTTTGACGTGAAATACACTCCTGAGACCCAGATTATTCAGTTTATGAACGGAGAACAGGAAATTTCTCGTATTACATTGAGCACTGACCCGAGCGTTGATTGGGTGACCGCATATAACAAAACTGTCGATGCGAAAATTGATGAAAAGCTCTCCCCTGTTCAGAACACTCTTACTGAAACAAAAGAGACACTGGACAACCTGAAGACCGAAGTAGGAGACCTCCCTACTACTCTTCAGAGCGACTATTACAACAAGGGAGCAACCGATAAGCTTTTGGCTGACAAAGCCGACAAGACCGCAGTAAGTGGCTTTACGACCGATATTGCCAACATCAAGAGCAACATTTCTTCTATTCAGGATTCTGTTGATACCGCAAATTCGGACATTGCGGAGATTCAGGAAAAACTGAAGGACTTCAACCCCGAAGAGTCTGGTAAGGAATATGACATCACTTATGAAGATTCTAAGCTGAGTCTGTTGGAGAACGGCGGTGTTAAGACTACCGTTGTTATTCAGGGTGGCGGTGGTGGCACAGGCGGTACCAGTGTTATCACTATTGAGCGCTTGGACGGTTCTGCTCTGACTGTTATTTCTGGCGATGCTGCTATCATCAATTACAATTTCAGGTCAGTTGACAATTCTGGAGACGATACCGGCAATGCAACTGGCACATGGTATGTTGGAAATACTAAAGTCGCTACACAGACTATTGTTCAGGGTAAGAACAGCTTCGATATTACTCAGTATCTTCATAGCGGTGATAATAATATTAAGCTGTCTGTTGTTGATAACGTGGGTAGCGTCGGCACTAAAACATGGAGTATCAATGTCATTGAGTTCTACATCGAGAGCATTTTCGATGATGCCCTTATCTACAGTGATGAGGTGACTTTCCGTTATACTCCGTATGGCAATATTAGTAAGACTATTGTCTTTACCTTAGATGGCGTACAGGTTGGCACAAATACCACCACTGTTACTGGTCGTCAGCTTACTTATACTCTACCCCTCCAGAAACATGGCGCTCATCTGTTGGAAGTTCATATGACGGCGGAAATCAACGGTAATACGGTCACATCTAATAAGATTTATAAGGATATTATGTGGGTGAGCGATCTCGATACCACTCCGATTATTAGCTGTGCTGTTCGTAACTACACTACAAAACAGTACAGTAACATCGCTATCACCTATACCGTGTATGACCCCAGCAGTTCAACCGCAAAAGTAACTCTTGCTGTAGACGGCATCACTACTTCTACTCTGTCCGTTGGTCGCACTATGCAAACATGGACATTCAAATCTGCAGCGATTGGCACTCATGTATTGACTATCACATGTGGCGATACTGTTAAAACCATCTCTGTGACTGTGACTGAGCTGGGTATTACTATCGAGCCTGTCAAGACCAATCTGGCTTTTGACTTCAATCCTGCTGGTAAAACTAATGCAGACGAAAATCGCCTTTGGACTGATGGCAACACTAAGATGACTGTTTCTGATAATTTTGACTGGTCTAATGGCGGCTACCAGATCGATGCAGACGGAGACACGTATTTCTGTGTGAAGTCCGGCACAACCGCAACCATTGATTATAAGCTGTTCGCCGACGATGCGAAGAAATCCGGCAAAAACTTTAAGCTTATCTTCAAGACCGCCAATGTACGAAACTATGATGCAACCGCCGTCACCTGTTTGAACCGCAATATCGGTTTGAACATTCAGGCTCAGAAAATCACCCTGACCAGCGAACAGAACAGTATTGACCTTCCCACCTGTGAAGATGATTTCATGGAGTTTGAGTTCAATATCCTGCCTGACAGTCAGTACAATGAGATGGTTTTGTGGCTTGATGGTATTCCCTGTAAGGTTGAGTTGTATGCTTCCAGCGACAACTTCACTCAAGCAAAACCCGTTGGCATTACGATTGGTTCTAATGATTGCGATGTTCAGGTTTACCGCATGAAGTCGTACATGATGAATCTTACTGATGATGAAATCCTCGACAACTTTATTGCTGATGCTAAAAATGCAGAAGAGATGATTGACCGTTATACCCGTAACGATATTACAGACGTCAGCGGCGAACTGAATCCTGACCTACTGGCTGAAAAATGTCCCAACTTGCGTATTATCAAAATCTCTGCTCCGACCTTCACGACTGGTAAGAAGAACGAAGTCCCGAATACGACCATCCAGCACATTTATAAGAATGGCCGCGCCGTGGAAGATAACTGGATCGCTACCGGTTCCCACAAGGGACAAGGCACCAGCTCTAACGCATACGGTGAGTCTGGTCGTAATATTGATATCGATTGTTCTGGTGGCTTTACCTTTGGTGATGAAAGCACTGGCAGCAAGTATGCATTTACAGAAAACAGCGTTGGTGAGAAGTATTTTAACATCAAAGTCAATGTTGCTTCTTCTGAGAATGCAAACAATGCCCTGCTGGCAGATGAGTTTAATGAGTTCAACCCGTATATTCGTCAAGCTCGCAAAGACAACCCGAAGGTACGCGACACCATGGCATTCTATCCCTGTGTTGTGTTTATTCAAGAGACAGATACCACAAATGCAACCGTCTTTAAGGATGGTCAGTGGCATTTCTATGCTTGTGGTGATTTTGGCAACTCCAAGAAAAATAGCGACACGATGGGTATGGACCCGAACAACCATAAGGAAGTCATTGTTGAGATTGATAACAACACCGATGCACAGACCCGCTTCCTGAGCGGCGACTTCTCAGAGGAAACTTGGGATGGCGACCACAGTTTTGAATTCCGCTATATCAATAAGGCTTGTACTGAGGAAGAGATTCAGGCTGCAAAAGACGCATGGATTCGGGTACAGAACTGGGTTGTGAATGCAGACGATGAGGAGTTCAAGAAGAATTTCGAGAATTACTTTATCAAGGATTCTACACTGTTCCATTACCTGTTTACTGAGCGCCACACCATGGTCGATAACCGCGCAAAGAACGTGTTCCCGCATACCTCAGACCTTGTGCATTGGGATTTCTGTTTTGATTACGATAACGATACTGCCATGGGCAACGATAACGAGGGTGGTCTAACTCTGACTTATGGTTACGAGGACATGGATACTATTGGCACAAAGAGTGTGTTTAACGCGCACGACTCTAAGCTGTGGTGCAAGATTCGCGACCTGTTTGCAGATGACCTCGCAAAGATGTTCCTAAACCGCGAGAGTGCCCTAGCATGGAGTTCTACTCGTATCTTAAAGAAGTTTGAGGACTACCAGGATGTGAAACCCGAGCGTTTGTGGGTCATGGATATGCGGCGCAAGTATTTCCGCACTTATGAGGACAATGGTACGACAAGCTATCTGCCCATGATGCACGGTAATAAGCGCCATCAGCGGCGTCAGTTCCAGCGGTATCAGGAAAAGTATATGGCGTCCAAGTATACAGGTACTACTTGCACTTCGGATGATATGACCATTCGCGGTTATACTCCGACCAATTGGACTGGTGTACGGCCAGACGGTACATTCCATATTACTCCGTATGCCGATACTTACATTTCTGTACGGTACGGTTCTAATCCCGTGAAAATGCGCGGCAAACGTGGTCAGACTTATGAAGTTCCCTGCCCCATCGAAGCAATGAACGATACTGAGGTCTATATCTATAACGCCTCTATCATCCAGAGCATCGGTGATATTTCCGGCTTCTACCCAGGCTATGTTGATTTTAGTCATGGTATTAAGCTGACAGATCTTCAGATTGGTTCCAGTGTCGAAGGGTACGCCAATACCAACATGACCGATTTTGCTGTTGGCAACAATACCCTACTTGAACATCTGAATCTGCAGAATGTTCCAAATTTGAAGAAATCTATCAATCTGACTGGATGTGTCAATCTGGCCGAGTTCCTTGCTAATGGTTCAGGTGTGACAGGCGTTGCCTTTGCTAAAGGTGGCAAAATTCAAAAGGCCACACTGCCTGCAATTTCCAATCTATCTGTTCAGAATCTGCGTTATCTAACCGACTTCTCTATCGCGAGCTATGCAAATATTACTACTCTGACTGTTGAGGACTGCCCGACGATTGACCTGAAAGAGATGCTACCGAAGTGTACTTCTCTGAATCGTGTTCGCGTCACTGGAATCAACTGGGAGCTGAGCGATACAACTCTACTTGATAAGTTGTATGGCATGACCGGTCTGGACGAAAACGGCTACAATTCTGATCATTCTGTTATCGAGGGCATTGTACATCTGCCGCTTATCCGCGAAAAACAGCTGGAAAACTTTAAAGCTCAGTGGCCTGATCTGACTATTGAATACAACACTCTTATCGAGCAGTATACATGGACATTCGTCAATAAAGACGGTTTTGTGTTGGATATTCAGTATGTTGATAAGGGAGCTAAAGCAGTTGATCCTACTACGCGCACTGATAATCCTATCTCGATTCCTACATATGAAAGCACTATCAGCACTGATTTTACTTTCAAAGGATGGGACACAGAGCTTGCTCCTGCATTCAGCAACGAAACTGTTACTGCCGTATATACCGAATCCGTGCGTAAATATCATGTTCGCTACATGAACCACGGCAATATCCTTCAGGATACTGAGGCTCCGTATGGCAGTCTGGTTTTGTACGATGGAGACATTCCGTCTTATACAGCTGAAGAGACTGCATTCAAGTTCTATTTGTTTAGTGGCTGGGACAAGGGCGGTTACGTTAATGGAGAAAAAGATATCAATGCTGTGTTCGATAGCTGCGCTTATACCACCGGATATTTTGATGGCAAAGAACTGAGAAATCTCCGACCTGTTGAAATTTATACAATGAATCAGGTCGGTATCGCAAATCAGGTAGTCGAGGACAAGGATGATATTACAATTCGCATGGGCAATGATTTCACTTATGATGACATCGTTGAGAATGTTATCGTCTCCAGAGAAACTGCGTTCAATGGCAGCAACTATATCGACACTGGTATAAAGTTGCTCAACGAGGACCGTGACTGGGTCATAGCTGTTGATTATTCAATGGCTGGTTCCAATAGTCGAAATTCTACTCTGATGCAATGTTACGAGACGAATGGAACAAATGGCTTCCGTCTCTGGGCAAATGGCCTTGCAAAGGTTTCTTGGGGTACAGGGTCTACCGACGGAGCAAGTTTTGATACCCGGGACATGTTGGTTCTGCGTCACATCAAAGGTGAAAATAGTATTCATATCTATTGCGCAAACTGCTATGGTGACAACATCAATTATGTTGAAATCGCCAAGAATCGTTTGACCAAGACTGACGCCACTCTGGTGCTCGGTTGCGCTAAAGCCGACGATGGCGCATACGAGAACTTTGCTACTGGTGTCATTTACTGGGCAAAGCTTTGGTATGCCGACCTCGGTGACGCTGCCTGCCGACAACTCGCTGCGTGGACTCATGAAGAATTCGAGTTTGAAGCTTGTGGATTTAAACGCTATTATCTCAGCAACTCTAGCAAACGTAGTTCCCTTACCTTCCTACAGAAAACCACCCTCGGAAAGAAAATGGCACTGAGTCAAGCATCCAGCAATGAAAACGGCTGGGGCGGAACGACTGTTCGTACTTACCTTGACTCTCGAATCGTTAAAGCTTTGCCTATTGGTTGGCAACAGTTGATTAAACAAGTCAAGGTCCCGAGTTCAGCAGGTGGTACGTCTACGGATATTGTCACAGCAGATAGCTATTTCTTCATCCCCAGCGCAATTGAAGTTGACCCGACAATGACCACCGAACCTTACGTCAATGAAGGTGATTCTATTAGTTTCATGACTACAAACGAGAGTCGTGCTTGTACAGATCTCGACGGAAATAAGACCAACTATTGGACTCGTTCTCCTTTCATTTCTTATAGAAATTATTTCTATAGTGTTAGCGAGACGGGCAATTTGTATGGTTATCTGTTCCCCAGCGATCAGGCAGGCATTCGCTTGATGTTCTGCGTGTAAGGAGGTGGAAGTGTGTACTATAAGGTTCTTTTGAACGGTCGGGTGATTGATGCGCTTGACCGTCTTTCTTTTGTACGGTATCAGCCAAAGCACGGTATTATGGTGAACTGCACTGAGGATGATGCTCAAGGTATCATCAGTAGTGACGGCAGGCATATCTGGCATGTTGACGGGTATTATCTTATCCCCTCTCCTGAGTATGACACTGTCTTACTTGAAGAGATAGACAAATACGAGTATGAACAGCTGAAAGCCTTGGGTGGTAAAACGCCCGAGGCTATTATTGACGCTTACACTCTGAGCTTAATTCAAGGAGGACTGTTATGAACGAAAAGATTTTTAGTCCGTTCGTTGAAAGTCTGCGACGGCTTTATCGTGACCATATGATACAAGACTCTTTTTTGGAGAAAAAGCTTGCAGATAAGCGTATTTCAATGAATGAGTATCTGTACATCGTGAATGGAAAGGAGGTGTGATATGTATACTTTTTTGATTAACGAGAACAATACTTTGACTTGTTCTGTTCAAGACGCGATTATGGAAAGAAGCAAAATGGTAGACAAGCTTCACTTCCTGGCAGACCCTACATATAAAGGCATCGATATGACTGATTATACAGTTAATCTCGAGTATGTCCTTCCTATCAGTAAGCGCTATAAAACGGAAATTCTAACCAAGTCAGATGAGCTGTATAAGAATAAGTTGGAATATATTCTTCCATTCGACACTGATTTGACCAGCGAGCCCGGAGATATTCAGATACAGCTTACTTTTTTGACTGTAACGATGGATTCAGACGGTACAACTGTACAGCATGTTCGAAAAGTTGGACCGGGCGTCATTCATATCGTTCCAATTCAGAATTGGAGTGATCTCATTCCTGATGCTGCTTTAAGCTCTGTTGACCAGCGCCTGCTTGCTGCTGAGGCGATGCTAAAGGCTCTGAGTGACCGTAACGCCGCTATTTTTGATAGTAAGGCTGATAACCTGAGCTATATCGATCAGAAACTGCAGCTGACCGCAAATGGCAAGCCTATCGGTAATGCAGTCAAGATTACTCAGGAGAGTGTTGAAACTGAAGATGGCAGTCTGCGAGTGGTTGAATTCTGACCGTTCGTTTTTTATTTTTTTGGAGGTAACTAGCGATGGCAGAATACTCGAAGCTGGGCTATGGCAACGCAGAGGATGTTGAAGCTGCCATTGCTCTAGGAATGATCGATGGTAAGGATATTATCATCACTAAAGATACATCCGAATTACTTTATGTCCGCGATGATTTGTCGGTGCAAACCATTAGGCCACGTCAACTGGTCTTTGATTCTGTGTCCTCTGCAAACGAAAAAATCAACTCTTCTGAAGATTCTTATGAAGGTCAGACTGTTATGATTCGAGATGAGAAAGGTAAATATTCTCCTTGGATTGTACAGCGCGAAGCCGGCGAGAATGGACAGTTGATGGTTGAACCGTTCAGCGTTGCACCAACAAATTTTCGTTGGACTGAATTTTGATAAAGGAGGATATAATGGCGGAAGTCAAATTTTCATACGGTACAGCGGCCAATTATAAAGCCCTGACCACCAAAGATAACGATACTCTGTACTTTCTGACTGATACACGACAATTCTATAAAGGCACTCAGGAATACTCTAAGAGTTGCAAGTTGGTTAGTTCATTGCCAGAGGCTGACCAGATCCAAGGTGTTATTTACGTTAAAGCAACTGATTTCACATTTCACATTTGGAATGGTACTGACTTTATCCAGTTGAATCGCCCAGTTGTTACTCAGATTCCTGATAACGGGGCAACCAATGACGATATGCCGACCACAAAGGCTGTTGCTGATTACGTCAATGCAAAGATTGCCGCAGTTGAGGGTAAAGAAGGACTCTTTGTTACAGATGTCACTTATGAAACAGACAACGGCGTACTGAATGTTTCCAAGAACGGTGAACCTGTAAAGACCACTCTGACCGGTGTGGTTCATGCGCCCACATACGACGCCGAGACTCGCACTATTAAAATGCCCGTGTTTGGCGGGGATGTGCTGACTATTGCACTCGGCAAAGATTTGGTCGTTACCAGTGGCACATATAACACTGAGACTCATAATATTGAGCTGACTATCACTACCGGCGAGGTTATTAAAATTCCTGTTGGCTCTCTGATTGACATTTACATCGGTATCGCCACTTCCACTGCAGAGGTTACGGTCTCTGATGACAATAAAATTAGTGTCAAAGTATGTGTATCTGCAAAGGCTGATAACAGTATCGTTATCGAAGAAGATGGTTTGTATGTAGCTGTTCCTGATGCTTACACAAAAGCTGAGACTGATGCAAAAATCAAGGCTGTGAGTGATACTCTGGCAGACCATTCGGCAAATACTATTATTCATATCACTGCTGAAGAACGCGAAGCATGGAATAAAAAAGCTACTGTTGAACAGGTCAATTCTGCAAAAGATGAGGCCATATCTATAGCAGCAGCTGACGCCACCAAGAAAGCCGAATCCGCTCTCTCTGATGCAAAAACTTACTCTGATGGTTTGAACACCGCAATGGACAATCGTGTTAAGGTTGTCGAAGGTGCTATTACATGGAAGACCATTGTTTAATTTAAACTTACATTCCCTGCCATGTCAATTTTGATGTGGAAGGCTTATTTTTATATCGAAAAGGAGTTAAACGATGTCAATATTATCACTACGTGAAATCAATCAATCGCAACTTGACACGGCTCCAGTGATTGACGGACAAATCATTATCTGTCTTGACACCGGAAACGCATATCGAGATTCTTCTATAGCTCATGTAAAAATCGGAAACGATTTGGAGGTTGTGAGCGAACTCCCTTTGGCTCCTCTCGCCGAAAAAATCTATTATTTGAAACCTGACAAGCTATATGCGTACTTGGGCGGCAACTGGACATTGCTGAACGATAACAATTTCTCACTTGGCGCAAATAAGAGCGCACTTAACGGCAAAGCCAAAATCACGCTGGACGGTGCAAAGAAAAGTTCTGTGTCTATCAAAGGCACGGGCATCACCACCGTTATGACGGATGAGAATGGCGAGTTGGTTGTGAATACAGGCGACCCATCCTTGTATATTGAGGCTTTAACGAATTCAGACATAGATAAAATCCTATCAACGTAAAGGAGGAAATTTATGGCTTGGTTAGATTATGATGGCCTGCTGTATTTCTGGCAGAAAATAAAAGCAAAATTAGCTGATAAGGTCGATAAAGTTGATGGCAAGGGGCTATCCTCCAATGATTTTACCAGTGCTGAGAAAAAGAAGCTTGCTGGCATTGCAGAGGGGGCGACAAAGTACGTCCATCCTACCTACACGGCAAAAGACAGCGGACTGTACAAAATCACTGTAGACGGAAATGGTCATGTCAGTGCGACAGCTCCGGTTGGCAAGAGTGATATTACCGCACTGGGCATCCCTAGTACGAATACCACTTACTCTAATTTTAAGGCCGCCACTGCTTCGGCAGCTGGTGGTTCTGGCTTAGTTCCTGCTCCGGCTGCTGGCAAGCAGGGTCAATATCTGCGTGGCGATGGTACTTGGTCTACTCCGACTAATACAACATACAGTGACGCAACACAGAGCACTCACGGCTTAATGAGTACCTCTGACAAGAAGAAACTGGACGGATTTGGCGCGGCAAACACTTATGCCCTGAAGAGCGATATCACGGCAATGTATCGTTACAAGGGTTCCGTTGCTTCTACGGACAAGCTGCCCACAAGCGGTCAGACCATTGGTGACGTCTATGATGTTGGTGATGGTATGAATTATGCTTGGAACGGTACTAAGTGGGATGCTTTAGGCGAAATTTTTACTATTACAAAGATCACAAATACTGAAATCGACACTGTTTTGGCAAGCTGATTTCAGTTCTTACTGAGACAGGAGGTCGATTTATGGGATACTTAGATCTTGCTGGATTGCAATATCTGTGGGACAAGCTGAAAGAAAAGTTCGCTCCGAAGAGCCACAGCCACGACGACAGATATTATACCGAGGCTGAAATGGATGGCAAGCTGAACAGCAAAGTAAACAATAACGAAGCAGGGGCGAATGAGCTATTTTCCAAACTTACCACATCTTGGGATGCAACTCCCACTAATGATACTTATTTTATTCGACAGGATATTAACGGCGCTAATCACTTTGGTCGTGTGAAATTTTCTACGATATGGGCATACATCAGAGGCAAGACGGATGGCATATATCAACCCAAGGGTAGTTATGCTGCGAGTGAACACACTCATGATGACAGATATTATACTGAGGCCGAAGTAGACGGTAAATTGAGCGGAAAGTCTAATACCGGACACACTCACGACGACCGTTATTATACTGAGAGTGAAGTAAATACAAAACTTAATGAAAAGCTGTCTGTTAGTGGTGGCGCAATGAGTGGTAATATCACATTCTCTAATATTGGTAATACAAATACTTCAAACAAAATCAGTTGGAGTGGTTCTGCTGACGGCGCAGATATTTATTATCAGACAACTGCCAGCGACCAAGGTAATCTCGTGTTGAATTTACGAGATGACTCAAACTGTTATTTGCGTATTGCAAAAAACGGCTCATTTAAGAGTTACTTCAGTCCAGATGATGGCAATTTCCACGGTAATGTGAATGGAACTGCAGACAACGCGACAACTTCCAACGGTGTAAAAGACTACAACGATGCCAATAGAACTATCAAGATTGGTTACGCTGGCGCTGGCCTGACTGCAGGAAATTTAAGTCATGTTGCAGGCTATACAGACAATGGTACAAAAATCAAAGATGTGTCCAAGGATGTCTTGAAGAGTTAGATTGGGTTGGGGAGTTATGCGGTTGCAGGACATACTCATTCGTCTATCAATTCACTTGGTGCAAAAAACGCACAAACTGGAAGAAATCAAGCATACGGAAACGTATATAGTTATAATTCAAACAATTCAGCGCATGAAGGAATGCCTACTACTTATGCTTCAACAATTGGGTTTGGTCAGGGCTCAGCCGGTACTGTTGAAATCTGTGGCGAATGGACAGGCGGTAAAGGTTTATGGTCACGAGCTCTTCGAGATTATCAAGACAACTGGTACAATTGGCAGCGCATCTATACAGAAAACTATCACCCAAACGCAGACACAGCCAAGTCGGTCGCATAGACTGGTATAACGGGTAAACCAGAATTGTATACTAAAGCTGAAGTTAATACTCTCATGAAAAAAGCGATGTACAGTGAAGGAAAACTAGTAGGAACCGGTAAAGTGACTTATAGTTATAATAGCGATGGCACATTAGTCGTTCCGTCCACGAGCGATTACATTAAAATAGTTAACGTTGTTGATGATTATACCACCGGTAAGTACTATACGGTTCCCCAAAATACAAAAATGGTTAGGGGAACTACTATTCGCACCAATAATGGTACTAACGACGGAAAAATAACTTTTGATACAAACGGCAAAATAACTTGTGTTGGTTATTGTGCATCGCCTAAAAATGGCACTTGTACTTATTATATTGAAGCTTATCAGTATTATTGATAAAGAGGTGATGAAATGATTGTCGATAAATTAGTATGGACTGGATATGGTACTGTTAATTACAATAGTTCTATAAATCTTACTATTCCTTCCTATGTAAATTACATAGTTATTAAAGGACCCGCTGTCACTATTGATGACATTAAAATCGTCAAAGGCTGTACAACAGATATCTTTTATAAAGGCCCTAGTTATACAGCTATGTCTACTGTATCTTATAATTCAAATAATACTTTAAAAATATCTTCTGGGAATAATCGCGCAGAGGCCAATTTGTGGTTTGAAGGATATCAGTATCTTTAAGCTAAGGAGGAATTATGTCTCAAGAAATATTAAAACCGTTTCTTCTTGATGAGACCGGTCAGCAAATCGTAATAGCATTGCAAGGCATCACCGAACAACTGACCGCCATTAAAGAGGAACTGCAGAAACAAAATCAAAACACAACAGACACGCCGTCCGAATAAAAAGAAAGAAGCCCTCAGCTTTTCGGCTAAGGACCTCTTCCCCACATACATATTAGAGTAGGTAACACATAATTTGCTCGACGAAAGTAAATCATGCTGTAACACCACTATACCATGATGTGTGAAATTTGTCAATATAAAAAGAATCGAGGTGATTAAAATCGTATGGACGAATTATTGAATTTTTTCCTAAATCATCTCGGCTCAGTGATGGCCGGGAGCGGCGGATTGATCGCCGTTGTTATGTCAGTGATACAAGTCTCTAAAATCGAGATCAATCCGTAGTCTTAGGTGGCCACTCACATTGGAAACGCCCTGAATGCCGGTGTGATGAACGAGATCAAGGAAACCAAATCCGAGCTCAAAGATATTCGCTCCGAGCAAGAAGAGACTCGTAAAAAGCTAGACAACCACATCGAAAAGGGTGAAGAAACCAAAGCTGACGGTTATCGTAGTCAGGTGCTGCGCTTCAATAATGAACTCGTTCGCGGGCTCGGCCACACCGAAGAAGACTTTGATGACATCCTTGATGTTATTGGGAAGTATGAAGATTATTGTAAAACCCATTCCAACTACAAGAACAACAAGATGCCCTTCGCCATCAAGAACGTGGGGCGCGTGTATGACGAAATGCTACGCACTAATGGTTTTTTGAAACCAAAAGAATAAGATCACGTGATTCATGACCTCGAACGATGTGTTCGGGGTCTTTTATTTTTATCAGGAGGTATATTATGATGAACTTTTTCAATCAGGTTGTTGCTACTATTGCCCAGCTAGTCGTCGCAGGTGCTGGTACTGCTTTCATGGTCTATGGCATCCCCTATCTCAAGAAAATTGGCGTTTATAAGCTTGTTCAGATGACCGTTCGCGCTGCTGAGAAGGTCGGCGCAACTGGTGTTATCAAGAAAGCTGACAAAAAGAAGTATGTTATCGCTGCTCTTGAGAAGATGGGTGTCAAGGTCACCCCGACTATCGATATGATGATTGAAGCTGCTGTTAAGGAGCTGGACATTCAGAATGAGAAGATTGAGAACGCGTTGAAGAAGAATTGAGGTACGCCACATGGCAGTAAATACATACTCAATGAAAAAAGATTGGAACAAAAAGGTGTCGGCTCATTTTTCCGTCTATGAGTTCGCCTGCTCCGACCACAGTGATACCGTTCTAATCGATACAGAACTTGTCTACATTCTTGAACAGGTGCGGGCTCATTTTGGCAAACCTGTCCATATCAACTCCGGCTACCGCTCCCCTTCTTACAATATTTCCATCGGCGGCAGTCCTCGCAGTCAGCATTGTTTGGGTACGGCAGCGGATGTTACCATCAAAGGTGTTGACCCAATTCGGATTGCGCTATATTTGGCCTCCATGCCTTATTTCCAGAAGCGGGGCGGCATCGGCTATTACAGTCGAGTACAGCTAACAGGAGGCTTTGTTCATGTTGATGTGCGGAGCTGGAAGTCTCGCTGGATTAGTAAGGCTGGAACTGCTTATGTATCAGTGAGTAAAATCATGCCTACGATTCGTCAGGGCGCGAAAGATTGCACTGGCGGCATCTCGTATACAGTCACCGTGCTGCAGAGACATCTAGGCGTAAAAGCGGACGGTATCTTTGGAGCAGGCACTAAGACAAAACTGATGGAATGGCAAAAGGCGCATGGCTTGAGTGCTGACGGTATCTGTGGGCCAGCTACATGGGGTTCGTTTTGATGGAACATCAGAATACTCTTCGTGTAGGAGATAAAATCAAATTAGACGGAATATTATATTCAAACAGCCAAACACATTGTGGGATGCGCCGCTCTGGTGAGTGGTTTATTTATGATGGAAAACTCGTCAATGGGCGGTATCGAGTGACGAATCTTAAAAGTCGCATTGGCAAGTATCCTATCTCAGTAAATGTGTCAGGCTATGTTGAGCCAAGCGATATTGAGCTGATATAAAACGAATGGGGTATCAATCCTTAATTGGACTGGTACCCCATTTTTTAGCATTAAATTATTTTATATCTTCTTGTAGCCACTGTTTCCAGCCTTCGATTGTTCTGGGACAGTTATCTTGTTGTGCAACAATTTCATTCAATGCTGCCGCAAGTTCTTCGTCGCTCATTTCGCGGATAGCCTGTGCTTTATTATTTTTGCGACCGAATTCATCCTCACTGTGCTTGTGAAAAATAAATCCGAGTGCGATATCAAGTATCGTTGGATTGTTCATAGTTCCACCTTATGAAGTACGATTGGTGTGTCTTCAGGATTTGCGGCGACAGTCATAGGAGACAGCCACTTCAAGATAAGTTTTCGTTCTTCGGGCTGTGTTTTTGGGCCTGTCCAAAAATGATGCCAATGACCGCGACGTATATGAGGACGTGGCGAATTATGTCCGCTTTGATTGCGTTCCGACCGCTCAGACTGTTCGCGTATTTTTTGTTGTCTTATCGCCGCTCCAACACGAACGCCAACATCCCACTTTCGAATTTCAGAATATTTATCCTTGAGTGTTTTTCCTCTCTTGGTGATAAAAGACTGCTCGGAACTTGGCGTGATTTCTGCGTTCTGTGCAAGAATATATAATATCACTTGAAGGATTTGTTTTAGGAATATTTTTGTTTCTGCAGAATCCTGCATCGCTTTTAATGCCAACCGTTTCAGTTCTTTATTTCCGTTCGTATTTTCAAGCGCCTGCTTGTCGAGCATATCCACGCTTTCTTCTATTGTTTTTGCTCCAATATGAATGGAATAGCTGAATATGTCTCCGTCGTCAGTAAGAAAAACTGGTTTTAATTCTTTATCCCCATTGATAACATCATATTCCAATGTCACAAAGAACCCATGAATTTTGTCTGTCCTATAATATGTGTTTGGAAGTTCCACATAAAAGCACGGATACGGAAGCTGTAATAATATTTCATCAGGGACATCAAGTTCTCCGTCTTGCTCAAATAAAAGGTCTTTTAAATCTTCGTCAACAACATAAACCTCTTTACTTAGTCGCCACGGGGCCAACGCAAATATCGCCTGAGCCATAGATGTTATCCCCATTCTTATATCAACAGGGAGCTTGTTTAAATCATATCCTTGAGATGCCACCGCCAGTGCAGCGCTCATAGGGGCGTAGCACCATTCAGGCCATGATCCAAGTTCTGGAGATCCATTTTCACTATGAAACATCGCCATCTGTTCCCAAGCTTTTGGGTAATGCGCTGTAATTTTTTTCAAAATATCAAGCGGAAGATATACTTCTTTTTTCATGATTCGAACTCCGGCATCATGTAAATATTTTCAGCTTCTTGATGCGTTTTATTCCAGATGTTCAATATTTGTTTCGGAGTGATTGAGTGGGATTTTTCAAAAGACAGCTGAGCATTATAATTAAGTTCAAATATCGCGTTTAACATAAAAACGACTTGCTCTCTTGTAAGTTTGCTTAACCAATTTTCGACGACAATATCAAACACTTTATCTGCAGTCCACTCCATAAGAAGCGAGAGCTCTTTCTCCTCATCTTCCGGTTTCCTTTTTGAAGGAACCATAAAATTCATCATATTTGTAGCTGGAAGAACACTAAATCCATCATCCCACATTTTTTGATATTTTTTCATGACCAAATCAAATTTCGTATGATGGTCTTTATCTAAATCCATGGCGCTGGCATAAAGTTGAATATAACGCGAATGCAGTTCTTCATAAATGTCCATATTGCCCCACTCCTTTGTATAAATTGTATCATACGGATAACAAGAATTCAAGAAAAGGCGCAGGATTACTCCCACGCCCATCATGAATGCATCGTTGTTCAAATGTGATTTTCAATTTTAACGCTGTTTATGTACTGGCGTCACTAGGACGCCGGGGCTGCTGTGTCACATCAGAGCTCTTACGATTAAGACTCAAAATCGGATTCGACTACGGTGCTAGTGGTGTAAAATTCAAATTGGTGTCAAAGTGGTGTAAAACGATTCCGAAATAGATGATTTTAGTCGTAATATCGATGTTTTTCAACCATTGAGCAAAATTAGGTATATTATACCCGATTTTTCCAAGATTCTCAAGCCTTGTTCCATTCCTTTTTTTCAGAGAATGTTACAAATTTGGCAAAAAGAGCGGAAATTTCGGACACATTGCTCACTTGCGTTTCTTCCCTGCGGCAGCCTTGTTCCCGCCCACAGGGCCGCGGGGACGGCGGGCAGCAGCCTTGGACTGCAAAGCGGCCG